>WNFM01305060.1_pt1 | contig 94315 bp, 58 predicted proteins | sample 5400271 | NCBI WGS metagenome assembly WNFM01 (sample SAMN13153352, study PRJNA577476) | soil metagenome | isolation source: 60 cm saprolite on Douglas fir-dominated hillslope | place: USA:California | collected 2013-09-17
ACCCCTATAATCCTGCTGATTTTATTTCCTCCCGCAAATTTATTCCTTTACCCCATTATTAACAACTATCCAATGATCCCTTAACTAAACGACATTGATTTGTATATACAAATTGGATTTTTTGGGAAAAGGATGGATAAGTAGGTTTGTTGCGGTACACGGGAGCGTCGCAACGGCAGTTTAATTGATGGACAAATGTTGGCTACATTATATTTCTTTGGCCGTGAACGAAATGGCGCGGATGTTGTTATATATCTCATACAGCTTGAATATCACAAATTACAATTTATTTTAATACGAATAAGCCAGGCGGGCTTGGGAACGGAGATTTTGGAAAAAACATTTTTCCAAAGTAAATTCGTACCTTTGCCCTCCTTAATTTAGGTTTATTGGCATTCATTGGATGCTATTTTGGGCTTAAATGGTTGACCATGAATTGGATGGAATCCATTACATAGTTGGGTTGTATAAGATTAAAAACCGCATATTGCAATATGGCTATTAAAAAAGAAAATCGTCCCAGAGCCACTTTTTCAAAAATCACTATCGGATTAGCTTCACCCGATTCCATTCTCGAGAGATCGTATGGAGAAGTTTTGAAGCCCGAAACCATCAATTACCGCACGTACAAGCCTGAAAGAGACGGTTTGTTCTGTGAGCGTATTTTTGGTCCCGTAAAGGATTATGAGTGTGCCTGCGGCAAGTACAAGCGGATACGCTATAAGGGGATTGTGTGTGACCGTTGCGGGGTGGAGGTCACCGAGAAGAAGGTCAGGCGTGAGCGGATGGGTCACATTAAATTGGTGGTGCCGGTCGTTCATATCTGGTATTTCAAATCGCTCCCTAATAAGATCGGTTATTTGTTGGGGATGAGCTCCAAGAAATTGGAAAGCATCATTTACTATGAAAGATATGTAGTAATTCAGCCCGGTATCCGTACGGATAAGGGGCAGAATTATGGGGATCTGCTGACGGAAGAAGAGTACCTGGAAATCCTGGAGAACCTGCCCAAGGATAACCAGTATCTGCCGGACGAAGATCCTGCCAAGTTTATCGCGAAGATGGGTGCGGAAGCGGTTCATGACCTGTTGGAGCGTATCGAGCTGGACCAGCTGTCCTTCGATCTGCGTAATGCCGCTGCGAATGAAACGAGTCAGCAGCGTAAAGCGGATGCCCTGAAGAGGCTGAGTGTTGTGGAAGCTTTCCGCGACGCCAACTCCCGTATCACCAACCGTCCTGAGTGGATGGTTATGCAATATATTCCTGTGATACCGCCGGAATTGCGTCCGTTGGTTCCCCTGGACGGCGGCCGTTTTGCTTCTTCTGACCTGAACGACCTGTATCGCCGGGTGATCATCCGCAACAATCGTCTGAAGCGCTTGTTGGAGATCAAGGCTCCCGAGGTGATCCTTCGTAACGAAAAGCGTATGTTACAGGAAGCTATCGACTCCCTGTTCGACAACAGCCGTAAATCGAATGCCGTTAAGGCTGAGGGTGGCCGTGCACTGAAGTCTCTCAGCGATGTGCTGAAGGGGAAACAAGGCCGGTTCCGTCAGAACCTGCTGGGTAAACGTGTCGACTATTCCGGTCGTTCGGTTATCGTGGTAGGTCCCGAGCTGAAACTGCACGAGTGCGGTTTGCCGAAGGATATGGCTGCCGAGCTTTTCAAACCCTTTATCATCCGCAAGCTGATCGAGAGGGGTATTGTCAAGACGGTGAAGAGCGCCCGTAAACTGGTTGATAAAAAAGAGGCTATCGTTTGGGATATCCTCGAAAACATATTAAAAGGTCACCCGGTGATGTTGAACCGGGCTCCAACGTTGCACCGTCTGTCTATCCAGGCCTTCCAGCCCAAGCTGATCGAAGGTAAGGCCATACAGCTGCACCCGCTGGTGTGTACGGCGTTCAATGCCGACTTTGACGGTGACCAGATGGCCGTTCACGTACCGCTGAGCAGCGCTGCCGTATTGGAAGCGCAGCTGCTGATGCTTTCCTCCCACAATATCCTCAACCCGCAGAACGGTACGCCTATCACCCTTCCCTCACAGGACATGGTGTTGGGACTTTACTACATTACAAAGGGTAAGAAATCCACTCCCGCTGAAAAGGTGAAGGGAGAAGGAAAGGCCTTCTATAGTGCCGAAGAGGTGATCATCGCATACAATGAAGGAAGGATCGACCTGCATGCCTTTATCAAGGTAAAGACCAATGTGCGGACTGCCCAGGATACGATTGAACACAAGCTGCTCGAGACTACCGTGGGCAGGGTGCTTTTCAACCAGCACGTTCCTGTGGAAGTTGGTTTTGTCAACGCGCTGCTGACGAAGAAATCGCTGAGGGAGATCATCGGTAATATCATCAAGTGGACGAATATCCCTAAGACGGTGAAGTTCCTGGATGATATCAAACAGCTTGGTTTCCGGATGGCCTTCCGGGGTGGTTTGTCCTTCAACATCAATGACCTGATCATTCCCGATACTAAGGAGAAGCAGCTCGACAACGCGAAAGTGGAAGTTGATGAAGTATGGGAAAACTATAACATGGGTCTGATCACGAACAACGAACGGTACAACCAGATCGTCGATATCTGGTCCCGCGTCGATACGCGTATCACAGAATCCCTGATCGTCGAGCTGGCTAATGACAAACAAGGGTTTAACTCCGTGTATATGATGCTGGATTCCGGCGCCCGTGGTAGCAAGCAGCAGATCAAACAGCTGGCTGGTATCAGGGGGCTGATGGCTAAGCCGAGGAAATCCGGTTCGACGGGTAGTGAGATCATCGAGAACCCTATTCTTTCCAACTTCAAGGGTGGACTGAACGTATTGGATTACTTCATTTCCACGCACGGTGCCCGTAAGGGTCTGGCCGATACGGCGTTGAAAACGGCCGATGCCGGTTACCTTACCCGTCGCCTGGTGGACGTTGCGCAGGACGTGGTTATCACGGAAGAAGATTGTGGTACTTTAAGAGGTATTGCGACTTCTGCGCTGAAAGACAATGAGGATGTCGTAGAACCATTATATGATCGTATCCTGGGACGCACGTCCTTACACGATGTTTACGAACCTACGACTGATAAGCTGATCATTGCTGCCGGTGAGCAGATCACCGAAGAGATCGGCAAGGTTATCGAAGAGGTCGGTATCGAAACAGTGGAAATCCGTTCGGTGCTGACCTGCGAGAGCAAACGTGGTGTGTGCGTAAGATGTTACGGCAAGAACCTGGCGACAGGGTATACTACTCAGAAGGGGGATGCGGTAGGCATCATCGCGGCCCAGAGCATTGGTGAACCAGGGACACAGCTTACTTTGCGTACCTTCCACGTAGGTGGTGTGGCCGGTAGCGCCTCTGTAGAATCGACGATGCTGGCTAAGTTCGAAGGAACGATCCAGTTCGACGGTCTGCGGACGGTCGGAACGAAAAACAACGAAGGAGAGACTGTTCAGATAGTCATCGGTCGTACAGGTGAAGTGAGGATCATGGATGTGAAGAACGACCGCCTGCTTATCACCAATAACGTCCCTTACGGTGCTACCCTGAACGTGAAAGACGGTCAGAAGATAGCCAAGGGTGATGTGATCTGCACCTGGGATCCGTTCAACAACGTAGTTATCTCGGAGATAGCAGGTACGGTGAAGTTCGACGCCGTTATCGAAGGTATCACCTACCGGGAAGAAGCGGACGAACAGACGGGTCACCGCGAAAAGGTGGTTATCGAAACAAAAGACAAGACCAAGATACCTTCTATCAACATCGAAGGCGCCAAGGAAGTAAAGAATTATAACCTGCCGGTAGGTTCTCATATAATCATCGAAGAAGGTGACGACGTGAAGGCCGGTCAGGTAATCGTGAAGATACCGCGTGTGTTGGGTAAACTGCGCGATATCACGGGTGGTCTGCCCCGTGTAACGGAGCTGTTTGAAGCGCGTAACCCGGGCAACCCTGCTATCGTCAGCGAAATCGACGGTGTAGTAGCTTTTGGTAACATCAAACGTGGTAACCGCGAGATCATCGTAGAAGCCAAGGATGGTGTCGTCAAGAAATATCTTGTTCCGCTGACTCGTCAGATCCTGGCACAGGACGGTGACTTTATCAAGGCTGGCGCACAGCTGTCCGATGGCCAGGTAGCTCCTGCGGATATTCTGTCGATCAAGGGTCCGTTTGCCGTTCAGGAATACGTGGTGAATGAAATTCAGGAAGTTTACCGTCTTCAGGGTGTGAAGATCAATGATAAACACATCGAGGTGATTGTTCGCCAGATGATGCGTAAGCTGACGATCGTCGACCCGGGGGATACCCGCTTCCTCGAAGAAGATACGGTGGATAAATTCGAGTTCCTCGAAGAAAACGACTGGATCTTCGACAAGAAGGTGGTTTCCGACCCCGGCGAATCAACCAAGCTGAAAGCGGGCCAGATCGTGAGCCTGCGGGAAGTGAGGGAAGAGAACTCCATCCTTCGCCGGAACGATAAGAAGCTGGCTGAATTCCGGGATGCCAATGCCGCCACTTCGGCGCCGCTGCTGCTCGGTATTACGAAGGCTTCTCTGGGCACGCAAAGCTGGATCTCTGCAGCTTCCTTCCAGGAAACGACGAAGGTATTGTCTTCGGCTGCCATCCAGGGTAAGACTGACGACATGCTCGGTCTGAAGGAAAATGTGATCACGGGCCATCCGATTCCGGCTGGTACGGGCTTACGTGACTTCGAAAACATGATCGTTGGCAGCAAGGAAGAATATGAGCTGCTGCAGACGACCCGTGAGGCCATGCAGTTTGATGATGAAGAATAGTATGCGAATAACATATTGTTAAAAAAAATAAAAGTAGGGGGTAAAAAGCCCCCTACTTTTTTTATATGACGGCGGCTAAGCCTATATTCGCGGTATTAAGAAGGCCCTGGAAGGGCCTTGTCCGAAGGACAATCATTAGCGTATTGCTGGAGATGCGCTAATTTTTGAGAAAGCGCATCTCCAGCACATAAACTTATGAACAAGATTTCTACCATTTTAGCCGTCGTCGCCATTGTATTGGCCGCCACCCTATATTTTGTTCAGTCCCGTCAGATACAGGAACTGAAGAAACATGCTACTACTGAGCAGAAGCCGGTAGCAAACAGTAATTTCAGGATTGCCTATTTCGACCTGGATTCACTGCAAGCCCATTACGATGAATTTAAGGATGCGCAGACCCAGATAAAGGCCAGGGAAAATGAGATGAATATGGACCTGGCAAGACTCGATCGCGACAATCAAAAGAAGATACAGATATGGAGGCAGAAGGGCAACCAGATGACCCAGGCAGAGGGTGAGCAGGCGCAGCAGGAATATGCACAGATGCAGCAGACTTTTGCAAGCCACAAACAAGAGCTGGAGCAGTCTCTGTATAAAAGAACAGAGGACCTGAAAACGGTCATCCGTAAGAAGATTGAAGACTATTTAAAGGACTACAACAAGGAAAAGAATTACTCCTATATTTTCGCTTACGATCCCAATTCATTTATCTACAATAAAGACACTACCTACAACATTACTACCGATCTCGTGAATGGGTTGAATGCTGCTTATGCGGCTGAGAAAAAGAAATAGCCGGGGGACGGCCTAACGGAGGATTTGCCTTATATTTATTGTCTATGGCAGAATCAACCAAAACAACCACTATTTCCGGCAGCGCCTCTATATCGGGAGGTAGCATCAGCTCTTTCAAACCTACTCTGGGGCTGCTGGACGGCACCATGATCGTCGCGGGGTCGATGATCGGATCGGGTATTTTCATCGTCAGTGCGGATATTACGCGTAATGTCGGAAGCGCCGGCTGGCTCATCTTTGTATGGGCGATAACGGGGTTTATGACCTTGTCGGCGGCTGTCAGCTACGGTGAATTGAGCGGCATGTATCCCAAGGCCGGCGGACAGTATGTGTACCTGAAAGAAGCATATAATCCGCTGACGGGTTTTTTGTACGGCTGGAGCTTTTTTGCCGTTATACAGACCGGGACCATTGCGGCGGTGGGGGTAGCTTTCTCGAAGTTTGCGGGTTATTTTTTCCCGGCCCTCGAACTGAATGACGCCAATGTCATATTGACCCTGGGTTCGTTTAAGGTGCATACTGCGCAGGTGGTAGCGATGGTCCTGATCAGTTTTCTTACCTATGTGAATACCCGTGGTATCGAATCGGGGAAGTGGATACAGACCATTTTCACCGTTACCAAATTGCTGTCGCTGTTTGGGCTGATCGTTTTTGGATTTTTGCTGGGGGCTCAAAAAGGTATCTGGCAGCAAAACTGGACCAATGCCTGGCATATGCAGCGGCTGGTTCCGGGCGGGGGGATGGCTCCCGGGGGTGGTTTGGTCCCGGGTGGTGGGCTGGGTGACCTGGTGGGTAATCCTATCGTAGGGCTGGCGGTCGTAGGGGCGATAGCGGCTGCGATGACGGGTAGCATCTTTTCCAGTGATGCCTGGAACAATGTCACTTTTATTGCCGGGGAAATGAAGAACCCCAAGCGGAACATCGGGTTGAGCCTTTTCTTTGGAACGCTGATCGTTACGGTCATTTATGTGTCCGCAAATCTCATGTACCTGAGCGTGATGCCACTGAATCATATTGCTACGGCTCCGCAAGACCGGGTGGCTGTAGCGGCGGCTAATGTCATTTTCGGGCATGTGGGAACCTATGTGATCGCTGTCATGATCATGATCTCTACTTTCGGGTGTAACAATGGATTGATCCTGGCGGGGGCGCGGGTATATTATACGATGGCCGGGGATGGATTGTTTTTCAAACAGGCGGGGCGGCTGAATAGAAATGCGGTGCCGGGGTGGGCGTTGTGGGCGCAGTGTGTTGTAGCCTGTATGCTTTGTCTTAGCGGGAAGTATGGGGATCTGCTGGATATGATCTCCTTTGTAGCCGTTTTCTTCTATGCGCTGACGGTATTAGGCATCTTTATCCTGCGCAGGAAGCAGCCGGCGCTGGAACGGCCTTATAAAGCATTTGGTTACCCGGTGTTGCCGGTTATTTATATTATTCTCGCCTCTGTCTTCTGTGTGGCGTTGATCATTCAGAAGCCGGTGTATGCGACCTGGGGCGCGATCATTGTGTTATTGGGCATACCTTTGTACTACATTGCGGTATCACAGCGGGGGAAAGCGGAATAGCATATAGGGGGAAAGCGGAATAGCATATAGTTGGATGGCGCCGGCGTGAACCGTGCTGCCGCTGTGCATTGGTGGTTGGGGTGGTAAGATAGTGTTAGCGGGGCCATGATCTGCGATTGTTTAAATAGTTTAGTTTGTATGAGGGATTTTAAGAAGTTATTTACTGCGTTTGAGCAGCTCAAGGCCGGGGTTATCGGGGATATGATGCTGGATACGTATTTATGGGGCCATGTGGAGCGAATATCTCCGGAGGCGCCCGTACCGGTAGTGACGCTTGACCGGCGGGAATATCGTATCGGGGGCGCCGGTAATGTCGCGCTGAACCTGGCTTCTCTGGGAGCGCGGGTGACTGCTTTTTCGGTTATCGGAAAAGATGCGGACGGTAAGGACCTGGAGCGGATGTTGACCGCCAGCGGCATCGATACGAGCTATCTGGCCCGGAGTGCAGCCAGGATCACCACCAACAAGGCCCGGGTTATGGGACGGAATCAACAAATGATGCGGTTGGATTCGGAGACAACCACTGATCTTTCTACCATCGAAGAAGACGAACTGCTGGGGCAGCTGAGGACTTACCTGGAAAGGGAGAAACCGCAGGTCATTATCTTCGAAGATTATAATAAGGGGGTGTTGACACACCGGGTAATACGGGAGGCGGTGACCCTGTGCCATCATCACGGGGTTATTACGGCGGTAGACCCCAAGCGAAAAAATTTCTTTTCTTATACGGGCGTAACCATCTTCAAGCCCAACCTGAAAGAAGTCCGGGAAGGATTGAATATCCTGCTGGAGGACATGCAATTGCCGGCACTACAGCATATACACGAGCTGCTGGCAGAAAAAATGCAGCACGAGATATCCTTTATTACTTTATCGGAGAAGGGGGTGTTTTATCAAAAAGGGGAAGAGTCTGCGCAGATCGGTTCGCACTTGCGCAATATTGCGGATGTTTCCGGAGCGGGGGATACGGTGATCGCGGTGGCTTCACTGGTATATGCGGCTACGAGGGATGTCAACCTGATGGCGGAGGTGGCCAATATTGCCGGGGGGCTGGTTTGCGAGGAAGTGGGAACGGCGGCTATCAGCCGGGAGCGGTTGTTGCAGGAGTGCGGGAAGTTGTTGGCTTAGGGCGCGGGCCCCAGCGGGTGGCTTAATTGATCACTTTCAATGAATTCGCCCAGGCTTTAGTGAGTATTTAAACATCTGCGTTTATTCTTCAAAAATCTCAGTTGCTTATTTTTTTAGCTTTACCGGCTTAATCATATTATTATGTCGAGGTTTACTCTCGCGATTCACGGCGGAGCCGGTACGATCGTAAAAGAAGATATGACTCCCGAGTTGGAACTGGCTTACCTGGAGGGCCTGCAGCAGGCGATGGATGCCGGTTTTGCCGTTTTGGAGCAGGGCGGTTCGGCTGTCAATGCCATCAAGGCGACAATTGTTATCCTGGAAGACAATATGTTGTTTAATGCCGGGCGGGGCGCCGTATTCACGAAAAAGGGAGTTCAGGAGATGGATGCGGCCATCATGGACGGCAAGACGCTGGAGGCAGGTGCAGTTACGGGAGTCCGTAATGTCCGTAATCCGATAGAGCTGGCTACGGAGGTGATGATCAACAGCAATCACGTATTCCTCAGTGGGAAAGGCGCCAGTGATTTTGCGATCAAACAGGGGATCAAGCTGGAGCCCGATGAGTATTTTTTCTCGCAATTTCGCTATGATCAGTGGAAGGCCATCCGGGACAGCGACACGTATTCGCTGGACCATACGCATCAGCGGCTGGAGGAGCTGATGCGGGACAAGAAGTTCGGAACGGTAGGAGCTGTAGCTTGTGACCAGCAAGGCAATATCGCTGCTGCAACCAGCACCGGCGGTATGACCAATAAGAAATACGGCCGCATCGGGGATAGCCCGATCATCGGAGCGGGGACCTATGCGAATAATATCACTTGCGGGATATCCTGCACCGGTCACGGAGAAATGTTTATCCGGGCCGTGGCTGCGCATGATGTCAGCTGCCTGATGGAGTATAAGGGTTTGAGCCTGCAACAGGCTATGGAATTGGTGGTGCATGAAAAGCTGATGGCTATTGGCGGGGAGGGAGGAATGATCGGGGTGGATGCGCAGGGGAATGCTGCGCTGGTATTCAATAGCCAGGGGATGTACCGGGGGTATAAGAGCAGTGATGGAACTGAGGTAGTGGCTATATATAAATAGGTATGAAAAAATATGCTGTTATCGTGGCTGGTGGTTCTGGTTCCAGGATGGGAAATGCGGTGCCGAAGCAATTCCTTTTGCTGCGGGGTAAGCCGGTATTATGGTATTCGCTGGAGGTGTTCCTCGGCGCTTATGCGGATATGGAGATCATCCTGGTCGTGTCAGAAGAATATATGGAGGAGGCCCGGTCGCTTATCGCTACTACAACGGCACCTTCGCGCATCCGGCTGGTAGCCGGCGGTCTCACGCGGTTTCATTCGGTGCGTAATGGGCTGGAAGTGATAGGGGGAGAGGATTCGGTCATCTTCGTTCATGATGGTGTGCGATGTCTGCTGAGTCCGGCGCTGGTGCACCGGTGTTACGAGCAGGCTATACGGTCCGGATCGGCTATTCCTGTCGTCGATTGTAAAGACAGCGTCCGGCTGGTGACGGGGGAGGCTAATGCCGGTGTCGATCGCAGCCGGGTCAAATTAGTACAAACGCCCCAGACTTTTCTCAGTAGTATACTTTTACCTGCTTACCGCGTGGATTACCGGGAAGAATTTACGGATGAAGCTACGGTGGTGGAAGCGGCCGGTCATGCCGTGCAGCTCGTGGAGGGGGAAGCCGGCAATATCAAGATCACTTTACCGATGGACCTGATCCTGGCGGAGAAAATGGTTTCACCTCCGCTGCCAGAATAAAAAGTACGATGGAGGAGAGCGCAGCCTGCTCACTGTAAAAAGGAGCAGTGACTGCAAGCCATTTCTTTCCCCTAATTTGGTTAGTACATTCATTTTATCTTTTCACTAACCGGAGCAACCAGTGCAATCGATTAAACCGGTAAAAAAAATAGGGTTGGTCCCTGCCGCCGAAGTTCGCATAGAAATGGGCTATGCCCGGTACGTCCGACCCTTCGAAATCAAGGATGAGTCCGCTGCCTGCCCATTCCCGGATCAACTGGTCCAGCAGGAAGTGATTTGCTTTCATTTTCCGGCCTTCCGGAAGGGTAGCGGGCTGCAACAAATATAATCTGCTATGGTCGCGGAATAATACGGCGGTGGCCAGTAATTGTTGTTTGGGGCCGGTAACCACGCGGACCAGGAGCTGCCCTCGTTGTCGCATCACCAGACATAACTGCTCAAAATGCCGGTAGTCTTCCGGCCGGACATAGGGTATCCTGGATGCATATTCCCGGCGATAAGCATCCAGCGCTGTTTTTAAATGAAAATCCCGGAGATAATCGAGCGAGGCAGCAGTTGCGGATCTTAGGTTGCGGGCCAGGTTTTTTTTATAATTAGCGGCTAGCCGGTCATAGGGGAGGTCGAGGGGCAGGATAAAGTTAGTACAGGCAGCGAGACCGAAATATGGATTGCCGTAATTCAAGTATATTTCGGCGAATCGAAAGTGGGAGCGGAGCTGATATAAGAAAGCGTCTATCAATGCCGGGGTGACGACCGAAGGACAAAAAATGCCGGACTGCTGCGTGAAGGCGGGTTGATAAAGGTAACGTATACCCGCCTTACGACGCCAGGGCAGAGGCATGACGGCTTCGTAATCTTTCAGCACCAGGGCATCCCATTGCCCATCCGCCATATGGTCGAGATAGAAATGAAAGGCATAGATCAACCCGTTAGGCGCCGACCGGATGCAGGCATCCCAGCGGGCGGTGTCTATTTCCTGTCTTTTCAGATAACGGATATGGTTATCGTCGGTCATGTCAGAGCGGGATATTACTGAAGAGTTTGCGGAACTTTATGTTTTGCAAATCTATGCTGAAGGATAGTTTTTTCCAGAAGGTATTCTGGTCGGGTACCGTCTTCAACTGGCTGCTGAAGTCTTTGCTATAGACAAGCGGTGCATAGATATGGAAGACGTCTTTTAATAAAGACAATTGCAGACCACCGACATAGAGGAAGTGGCTGGTGGGCGGATCGTTTTGCCAGGCGCCGGCATAGGTGCCGAAGTCGAGGAAGATCTTCAGGGGAAGCCATTCCGGGACGATCTGACGGGGTAGGGTGCTGCTGAGGTTAACGGATGCCACCCAGTTGTCTGAGCGCCCCTGCAAGCCTTGGAAGAGGTCGGTGCGCAGCTTGAGGTCGCCATCCCGCATCATGATCTGCTGGCTGGCCGCGCCGGTAAATTCGCTGCGGCCTATAAAATAGTTGCTGTAGGTATAGTCTTCGTCGCCCCGGACGGCGGTGAGCTTGGGTTCGAATCTGCTGAGGTCCTCTGTGGCCGACCGACCGCCGAGATAGCCGAATTTTGCGCCGAACAAACGCAGGTCGAGGCCTCCGCCTTTCTCGTAGTTGAAGAAATAGTTACCCGTAAAATCGACCCGGTAGAAGGAAGCTGCCTGCTGGAATTGTAGCCGGGCGTTATAAGGATAGAGCACTCTGTCATCCCGGATGCCCAGGCTCAGCTGGTTGAGATAACGAAAATTATATTTTCCAGGGACGGGGTAGTAAAGGGAGTCGGTGGACTTTTGTACATAATGGTCCAGCTGTTTTTCCCCGATAAGATAAGTTTTCCATTCGATGAATTTTTCCCGGGTGCTTCTTGCGACGCTGTTTGGGAAGGTCAGACGCAGCGTGGGGGTGAGTTTGTAGTACCCGCCTGTGAGCTTTTTCCCATTGCTATCGATACCGGAGATTGAAGAAAAGCGATCGCCGCTGAGGCCGAGGTCTATTTTTCGAAGGGATTTATTCGGATTTGCGTACCAGGTATAACCCAGGCCGCCAGTTCCATTAAGCTGGTGGCTACCGGTGGCGTATAAGGGCGCCAGATAAAACTGGAAGGGGTTGGGCGGAAGGTCATAGTTATGGATGAGGATGCCGATCATGAACTTGTCGTACTCGTTGTAGGCGGCTGCCGGTAGGAAATTGATATAGTTGAACTTGTCGGTATTGCGGAAATTGAATAGGAAAGCCGGCTTTAGCTGTTTGTGAACCGGGGGCTGCAGCGGCCCTTTCTGATCGAGGCGGGCAAAGAGGGGCGTCGTGTTCCGGTGGCTGGCTGCTTCGAATACTTTTTGGAGATCCTCCGGGTAGGGATGTTTGAATGACCAGCTGCGGTAATATTCCTGCATGCAGCTGTCGAAGGTTTTTGTGCCCAGGGTGTCTTCGAGTTTTTTTAGCCAGTCGCCGGTTTTGGTGTAGGCGATGAGGTCGTAGTTGGTTTCGGTGAAGTCTTCGGATGGGGTGGATATGGGTTGGTCGCGTCTTGTGGTTTCCAGGATGTCGAGACTCCATGACTCCTGGTTGGCGGGAAGCTTTTTTTGTATCCAGTTATCCGGAGCTGCGGGCGGGTATTTCAGAGCCTCGTAGCGGTTATCATAATAGGTGTTGATGCCCTCGTCCATCCAGGGATAGCGGCGCTCGTTGGTGCCGAGGATGCCATAGAACCAGTTGTGTCCGACTTCGTGTTCAAGGGTCATGTCGAGGCCTTTGGGACTTGTGCCTATATCGTTGATGGCGGTGATGGTGGGGTATTCCATGCCGCCGGCGGAGCCCATTTTAGCCTGGACGGCGGTGACGACGTTGTAGGGGTATTCGCCGATGAGGTCACTGCGGAATTTTATCGCGTCTTTGATGTATTTCACGCTGTTTTGCCAGGCGCGGTCTGCGGTTGGCGTGTAGAACGCGTAGACTTGAATGATGCGGCCGGAAGGGAGCTGCAGGGTGTCGTGATCGGTTTTGAAGTGTTGGTCGGCGAAGAAGGCGAAGTCATGGATGTCACGTTGTGTATAGTGTAGGGTTTTTGTAGGTTCGCTGCTGGGGCCTTGGGCTTCGGGTGTAGGCTTGCCTTGGGTGCTTTGGCCTCCGGGTGTATACGCAACGCCGCTGTCACCGCCCGGATGTGGTTGTGTGGTATGTTGGTTTGGGGCGTAACCGAGAGAATCGAAGGTTACGGACGAGGAGGAGCGAGGGATGATGCTCCGACGAAGTACTGGCGGCTTATGCGATACACCCATCGGCCTGGGCCGCGGAGGGGCAGGTTTTTTGGAGCGCTGGGTGGGTTTCCGCGATGAGGTGGTGGTGGGCGAAGGCGAAGGCGAAGGGGTGGCGATTTCCTGGAGGGTGGGGGAGTTTTGGAGTTCGCCGGTGGCGGCAACGGAGAAGGATTGGGGGACGGTGATGCGGACGTCGAAGGAACCGAATTCACTGTAGAATTCTCCCTGGTCGAGGTAGGGGATAGGGTGCCAGCCTCTGCTGTCGTAGACGGCGGGTTTGGGGTACCATTGGGTTATCTGGTAAGAGTTGGTATTGGTGTGGGCGGTGTTGGTGTGGGCGCTTTTGGTGTGGGCGGTGTTGTGGGAGTTGTTGGTGTGAGCGCTGTTGGTGTAGCCGCTCCGGGAGAAGTTGTAGGGTAGCTTGACGTGGAAGGGCGTGGATAAAGTGATTTGGCCGCCGGGCGGAAGGGGTTGGGGGAGGAGGACCTTGATGATGTCGATGTATTGGGGATGGTCTTCCATCCGGGCTTCCTGGTTGTCGACGCGGAAGTCGAGCCGGTTGATATAACCTCTTTGTTGCCGGTCGGAGAAATAGAAATCGGTTCGTCCGTTGCCGAGCAACTGTTCGCTGAATGCGGTGCGATCGTTTTTGTAGGCATTGGGCCAGCAATGTATCCAGATGAATTTCAGGGTGTCCGGGCTGTGGTTGGTGTATTGGATCTTTATGAAGCCGTCGAGGGAACGATCGGCGTCGTTAAGGGTTACGTCGATGGTATAGTTGATTTGTTGTTGCCAATAGGATTGGGCGCGGGCTGTGATGGCGCTGGTTGCAAGTAGTATAAGGATGATGAGCTTTTTCATTGGTGTTTGTTGCGCCTGCGGCGCTGTTAGGGGCTGGTCGCTGTCCCGGCCTATGATGGGCCTTCGGCCTAGCGTCCCTGCCCCATAAAGATAATCCTAAGGGTATGCAGCATAATCTTCAGATCGAGGCCAAGAGAAATATTCTCTATATACATCAGATCGTATCTCATGCGTTCGAGCATTTCTTCAATGTTCTCTGCATATCCAAACTGGATCATTCCCCAGGAAGTGAGGCCCGGTTTTACTTTTAACAGGTAACGAAAATACGGTGTACGGAGATATAACTGACTGACATAATATTCCCGTTCAGGGCGGGGGCCTACGAGGCTCATTTCGCCTTTCAATATATTCCATAGCTGGGGTAATTCGTCGATGCGCCATTTACGCATAGTCCTGCCCCAGGGTGTGATGCGCGGGTCCTGTAAGGAAGAAAGGGCGGGGCCTTCTTTTTCTGCGTCGGGGTACATGGAGCGGAATTTATAGATCCAGAACTTTTTGCCCTTGTAGCCAATTCTTTCCTGTTGATAGAAAATGGGGCCGGCGGATGAGAAGCGGACGCGGATGGCTGCGTATAACATCAGCGGGGACAGCAGGATCAGACTTATAACGGCTATGAGCACGTCGATCAGTCGTTTCGAATTCTGCTGCCACTCCGGCATCAGCCCGGTATGGATGTCGGAAAGAACGGCTCCCAATACGTTACTGGTCCTTACCGAGCCGGAGAGGATATCGAGTGTGCTGGGGATGATCTTGATCCGGACGTCTTTATTGCGGAGCTTTTCGACAATGGTCTCAACGTCTTCTTTGGAAGACCGTTCGAGGGCCACTACGACCAGCTGGATATTGTACTGGTCGATGGTTTTTTCTATCTGATCGGAATCACCCAACTGCGGCAGGTAGCGGGCTATGCCATTGTTTTGCTGGTGGAGGCTGCTGACATAACCGGCATAATGATAACCGGATGAACGAAGGCCTTCCCGGGAGTCTTTGTAAACCCGGGTAGCTATGGCATCACTACCTACCAGCAGCGTATTGAAGATGACTTTCCCTTCGGCTATCTGCGAGCGGACAAAGTTGAGGATCAAAATCCGGCCTGTCAGGGTCAACAGGAAATGGGAAAAGAGGAAGACAAAATAGGTTTGATAAAAGTAGTGATAGTCTTTTACGGGGTCGTTGATAACGATGGCAAAGAAGACAGTGGTACAGCCGACAACGGCATAAACAAATGTGTTGGTTACCTCGTTCAACCGGGATTTCTGGTAGAGTGAGCGATAGGAACCCATCAGGGTATACAGGATAAGCCAGCCAATGGGAATGGTCAAAGTGCCTAACCAGAAGCGCTGGGTCAACAGAAGCTTGTTGTTGTTGTAAAAGATGGTCTCCGAGAGCAGGATCCGCCGGCTGAAATGAAAGATCATGGCAGACAGCAATGCAGTTGCATAGTCGCTAAGAATATACCAGAGGATAGAGACGGTATGGAACTTTTTGGATGCTGGCATGCCAGAATCAGGTATTGATCGTGTTGTGTTTTATCTTTTGCAGGATTTGATGAGCGATGTCCATAGCCCGGAATCCGTCTACTTCGGAAACGCGCGTAGGTGTGTTGGACAGGATAGCTTCACAAAACTTTTCCAATTCCAGCTTTATAGCGTTGACTTCCGGTACAGAAGGATTGGAAAGTGCGATCGTTTTTTTTCCGTTCGGGGTCTCGATATCAAAAGCAAAAACGTCCAGGTCCTGGGGAGTCTTCAACTTAATGATCTCGGTTTTTTTATTCAGAAAATCAATGCCAATATAGGCATCTTTCTGGAATAGTCGCATTTTCCGCATTTTTTTCATCGATATGCGGCTGGAAGTAAGGTTGGCTACGCAGCCGTTGTTGAATTCGATGCGTACGCTTGCAATGTCCGGGGTATCGGTCATAACAGCAACGCCGCTGGCGGATATACTTTTTACCTCGCTTTTGACAAGGCTGAGGATGATGTCGATGTCATGGATCATCAGGTCGAGGATGACACTTACTTCGGTACCTCTGGGATTAAACTGCGCCAGGCGATGGACTTCAATGAAGAGAGGATTGAGGGGCACGGATTGTATGGCCAGGTAGGCGGGGTTGAAGCGTTCGACGTGACCGACCTGTAGTTTTACATTGGATTCCCTGACAAGCTGGACCAGCTCGCGGGCTTCATCCATGGTGCCGGCGAGCGGCTTTTCAACAAATACATGTTTACCCTTACGTATTACTTTTTCGCATAAATGGAAATGAAGATGAGTCGGGGCCACGACGTCTATCAGGTCGCAAGCGTCTATGAGGCTTTCGGGGGTCGGAAACCGGGGAAGCTGATATTTATCGGAAACTTCCAGGGCAATGGCGTCATCGGGGTCGTAAAATCCTACCAGTTCTGCTACTTTTATTTCTTTCCAATTGTTGAGGTGAAATTTTCCGAGGTGACCAACTCCAAAAACGCCTACTTTCAGCATTTATTAAATTTTATTCAGCCCCAAACCTACATCAAAATGATGAATAGACAATCAAGTGACCGTGGACCATATTCAGGTGCCCAATAGGGCCGAACTGCCGTGTTAGGTTCAGGCGCCCCTTTGATAAGACTTTGATTGCGCGCTTAAACCTACATCAAAATGATGAATAGACAATCAAGTGACCGTGGACCATATTCCGGTGCCTGTCAGGGTTAGACTGACCATAGCCCCAAGAGGTAAAAACCACCTGGGGTGGTTTGGGAAAAAGGGTTGTACCCTTTGGTTTAGTGTATGTAGGGGGTCCCTATAATGCGGGGCCTGGCGTATTTTATAAAGTTTCTGAATGTAAAAGGAATATCCTGACTTGGGAATATTTTGGTCTTGATAACCAGCCTGAAGGTCATCAGGAATATGGGAATATACAGTAGTAGTATGACATAAAAGTAGGTGGAATAGGTATTCAGGAACAGGGTGCGGATGGATAGGCCGTTCGCCCGTTCGGTGCCGATGGTTAGATTGAGTATTCTTTTGACGGCCGGGAAGAGGACAGGAACTTTTGTCCAGTTGGTGTACCGGACGTCTTCGTAGTGATACTGTAAGTTATATCCTTCGGGCACTTGTTTGGAATAGTAGGGCCAGTTGTTCTGTACGTCTGCAAAGCAGGCGAGCCTGGAGTCCGGGCGGACGAAGGCAAGGTTAAAGGTGGGGTCCAGGACTATCCAGTTGTTGCCGTTGTAGGCTTCAACGATGTTATGGGCGCCATAGATGCCCCCCGCCTTCATTTGCGCAATGCGAACGGGGTAATGATAAGTGCCGATAACCCGGGCGAGCACCTGGGAATAACTGCCACAGGCGCCCTGGGTGGTCATCAGGTCTAAGCTGGTCGAGTGAAAGATGCTGGCTTCCAGACCAAGGTCTGTATGGCTATTGGTAAAAGTGGATACCCTGTTATTCATTAGCAGGTAGCAGGCGTTCATTGATTTTACCAGAATTGAATCGGGAGTGTCGTTGCTATCTATCCGGGAATCTATACTGGTCTTAATGGACGCAAAAAGCCCGTTTTCGTATGATGATTCCATTTTGAAATAGAACAGGGATGCAAGGATGAATCCGTTGAAGAACATCAGAAAATACAGATTCCTGAAGGTTCTTTTAAAGAGTAGGAAGGAGTACCTGAATCCCATAGTTTTTCTTATAAGGTTGTTATTGGACGACTTCGTAAGGAAGACAGGGGGGTCAGGACCCGTCAAATTTACGATTCTACTTACAAATAACGCTCAATGAGTCTTTTATTGTTTATCCCCACATATAGATCTCTAAAATGTCCTATCGTTTAACCTTCTTTAAAATAAGGGCAAAAGCAAACCTCCCTGATTTTATTTGACCATGTAAGTTTGCCTATCGGGGCCTACGCCAGTGATTTTTAGTGATTTCCAGGCGGCAGGGAGCCGGGATGGTAACTGTATAATACCATTAGCTGAAATTTCCAGGCCGGCAAATCCATTGAGCATGGCTTGCAGCATACCGCCGGCGCCGGTGGCAAAATAGGGGTTGTTACCCGAGGCTGTTTCGGCCAGGACACCGAAGGGAGGGCGCAGGTTGGGCTTATAGCCGTTGGTAAAGTCGGTCAGGGCTTTGTCGGGCATTCCAAGGCGTTCGTAGAGGATGGAGAAGATAGCGTGGGTCATTGCGGGGCCTTCTCCTACGCGGGGTTCATAATATTCGAGGTCTTTCCGGATAGCGGCGGGGCTGGTCACTTCCTTCAGGGGGTAAGCGAGGAGGTTGACGTCAGCCTGTTTGATGGGTTCGCCGTTGTAGGCGGCGTGTTCGCGTACAACTCCATCCGGGAAACGCAGTATAGGGATGTTATTTTTGACGTTGACCCAGTCGGGGTCTGGTGCCAGTCCCAGGAGACGGGCTGCATCTGTGGCGCATTGGAGGTTGGCCCGGGCGGCAGCATTGGTATAGGCGTTGTTGTCCACGTTTTCGGCCCATTCGTCAGCGGCCACTACGTTCTTAATGTCATAATGACCGGGGCCATTTCTTTCTACCCGGCTGGCCCAGAAGTCGGCTGTTGCCTTCAAAAGCGGGTATCCTTTTTCCTTCAGCCAGGTTTTGTCATGGGTAACGCAGTAGTAGTTCCAGGCGGCTAAACCTACGTCTGCGGTGATATGGTGTTCAAAGGGACCGCTGAGCGCCCATATGGGGGTCTCTTCGTTGCCGCTGGCGGCGCTTTCCCAGGGGAACATGGCGCCTTTATAACCGTGGCTGGCGGCATTACGCTCCGCCGCGGGGAGGCGCTGGTAACGGTATTCCATCAGTGACGCGGCTATTTTTGGCTGCAGCAGCAAAAGGGCCGGATACATCCAAATTTCCGTATCCCAGAAAGTATGGCCGTTGTAGCCCAGTCCGCTAAGCCCCATGGGGGAGAGGCTATAGGCCGTGCCTTCCCGGGCAAAGGAATAAAGGTGATAGAGCATGAGCCGGACCTCGCGTTGAGTGACGTCGTCTCCTTCGATGATGATATCGCTTTGCCATAACTGGTCCCAGGCTTTTTCGTGATCTTTTATCAGCTGGCGGCTACCCTGGAGCGTGGCGAACAGCGTCAATCGTTCGGCCTCGTTGAGGGGATCGTCGTTATGTGCCGAGGTAAGCGCGGAGCCTGCTATGGCGAAATGGTAGGTTTGGCCGGCGGCGAGCTTTTTTTTGAATTTGAGCAGGTGCATGTTATTGTCCCACATTTCATGGATGACACCAGGTTCGGAGCCATGGGGCTCATCGAAGAGAAAGCTGTTGGAGGCAGCCATCAGCAGTTTGCCGGTGGGGCTTTTGGCGGTGGAGGTGAGCAGGGAAATGGTGACGTGGGGGCGGTCGATCTCGTTGTAGTAGTTTTCCACGTCTTTAAGCATATCGGGCGCTTCCATGACGCTGGCGGGGATGATCTCAATGTTCCTGTGAGCGGTGATGGTGACGTCTACCAGGGCTGTATAGGGCAGCTGGCGAAGGGAATACCAGGTATAACTGACGGTGGCTTTGCCTTCGTAGTCGAAGCTGGTAGTAAGGCAGGCGCGTTTCATGTCCAGGGTTTGCTGCAGGTGCGAGACCTGTTTGAAGTTTTCGATGCGGCGGCCGTCTATGTCGAGATAAAGGTTGACGAAGTTGAAGGTTTTGAGGATGTTGCTGACGCGGCCCCGGCCATAGAGGTCGAAGGCGCCGTTGAGTACGACGTCTTTGGCGCGGAAGGGATCGGTGGAGGATACGAGGCCGATCATTCCGTTGGCTACGGTGACGCCGTAGTAGTTGGACGGGTCGATGGAGTCGGCGCGGATGAGCCAGGTGGAGGGGGCGCCGGGTGTGGGTTGGGGAGGGGATTGGGCAAAGGAGGAGGAGTGCAAAGATAAAAGGACAAGCAGGATCGCGGAGATATATTTATTAAATGAAAGCATAACTAGTTTTTCAATCGTTTGGGGCTAATTTACACATTATTGTTTATTTTGTAACTTTAGTCCTGCTATATGAAGGTGATCAAAAAGCTATTTTTACGTTTCTTTATTGTCGTTCTGTGCCTCTTTGCCTGTATCTATATCTTTATTCCCCATGAATTCGATATCTCAGTTGCCCAGGCGCTAAAATGCAATTCAAGCTCTGCTTTTAGAGGTATGCAAGATGAAACATCCTGGAAAAAATCGTGGCCACAGGCGGGGGCTGGACAGTACAGCTACCAGCTTGGCGGGAAGGCATACCCGGAGCTGGAAATAAGACTCTGCGGCAGGGGTTTATCTTTTCCGGGAAGGATTAGCGTTGCGCCCATTGACCGGCAGGACTCGTCTATTCTTCTATGGAGAAGTGTCGTGGTAACAGGTTACAATCCGTGGAGAAAGGTGGCCATTTGGAGGGAGGCGAGGAGCGCTCATGCGGCCATGGCGGCTTCTGTGCAGTCGCTTTGTTCTTTTTTGGAAAAAAAGGAAAATATCTATGGCATAGACATCCGGGAATTTATGTCTTATGATTCTGTCGTAGTCGTCGTGGAGAAGAATATGCCGTCCTATCCGTCGACCGGGGATATCTACGGTGTCATACATGCGATCAGGGCTTTTATTACAAAGGAGGGTATCAGGGAGGTGAATCATCCTATGTTAAATGTAAGCCGGGAAAAAAATGGCCAGTATCATTGCATGATCGCTGTTCCTGCCGACAGGCGGACAAGGGACGAGGGAGAGTTTGGCTTCAGGCGTTTTGTGCCGTGGAAGATGGTGGGCGGGGAGGTGCGTGGTGGGGCAGGCAGAGCCGAGACGGCCATGGGGCAGCTGATGTTGTATGTCTCAGATCGTCAATATACACTGATGGCTGTTCCTTTTCAGTCTCTGATCACAGAAAGGGATCTCGAAAAAGATAGTTCGCTGTGGAGAACGCAGGTAGCTGTACCGATACCCTAGGGACTCCACTGTATAACTTTTGTGCTGTCATTGTTCCGCACGAGGATGTACGCATTTTTCCCCGCAAGATTGATGGGTTGTATGTGACGCGTCTGTCCTTTGATCACCAGACCGTTCAGGGTGCTGGTAGAAAAGCCGCCCTTTCCCTCATTGAGTAAAAGCAAACCATAGTCTGCGTCATATCTGCCCATCTGGATGTTATTCTCATAATAATTGCCTACCAGCAGGATATCCGGAAGTACGTCTCCGTTGGCGTTGACGACTACGGCATCGCGGTAAGAAGAGAGCTGAGCTTCCCATGGAAGGGCCTGGACGGTAAAATTCAGGTGTCCGTCGTTGAGGAGTACCGCATTGGAAAAATAGTTCGCGGTAAGTGTATCGGCCTCGCGGAGCTTGTCAGCGGGAAAGAGATCGGTGAGCCTGGCCTTTGCAAAATCTTCGGCGTACAAAAAGCTCTTTTTCAAGCCCGGCAGCTGTCTTTCCAGTTCCTGTTTATTGGCAAAGGGGATTTCCTTTCCGTCAAGATAATAGGTGAGCAACTGTTCTTTTTTCCCGTTGCCGTCGAAATCGGAATAATAGAGCCTGACAGGTTGGGTTTCGGAAGCTTTGAGCCGGCTGTTGAGGCCGAGGTTTCCGGCGATGAGATCGATCTGGCCATTATTGTCCAGGTCTACCGGAAGGATGAAATTCCACCAGCCTTTTTTATCGGTGAGCGTTTTCTTTATGAAAGCAGAACCTTTGTTCATGAAGGCGACAATACCGCCCCATTCCAGGGAGAGGATGAGGTCTTTTCTGCCGTCCTTATCAAGATCGAACCACAATGCGCGGGTGACAAAGCCTATATCTGCCAATCCCGGGGCGAGCGCTGCCGTGACATCGGTAAATTTTCCTTTTCCGTCGTTACGGAGGAGGTACGAGCGTGGTGTAGCGCCATAGTCAAAAGGTACGGAACGGGCTCCGATGAAGAGGTCCCGGCTTCCGTTGCCACTGATCTCCACGGGAAGTATGCAGGATGCGTTTACGAAAATGCCGGTAATAGCCGGTTTGTATTTCACCAGCAGGCCCTGTCCGTTATTAAGGTAGACACGCGGAGTTAAGATGGTGTCATTACCATAGTATTCGTTCCCGCCGCCGGCGACAACAAGGTCTTTGTTCCCGTCATTGTTGACGTCCATCCAGCAGGCGTCCACGTCCTCGTATGTACTGTCGGCGTCGAGGGCGGGCTGGTAGCTGCGTATGAATTTGCCGCCCGGCTGCTGGAGGAAAACTGAGCTTTTCTTCCATTTTGAAGAACCAATGAAAACGTCTTCCAGGCCATCCTTATTCATGTCTCCGATGGCCAGGGCTGGTCCTTCGGTGGACAGCATATGGGGTAAGAGCGGCTCGCGGTCGAACTCGTGAAAGTCATTTTCTTCGTGTTTGTGTACAAGGCCTGTTGTGGAGGTAATATCCTTTATAGGGACGGTAGTATTCTTCGATTTTTGGGTGACCTGACGGTAATCGAATGAAGGGAGTCCCGGGACATATTTTACCGTCAGTAAGCTGTCGCCTTTTTTCAGGTCGATCTTTTGGCAGGTGTTATTGGGCCATACCAGGATCAGCGAATCGACAACTGTTTGGTCCAGGCCGATGTGGACGGGGGTTTCCATGCTGGAAAGGAAACCATGGACAGGGTATTTTTCATAACTGCGGATACCTTGTTTATTAAACAGGAATAATTTGGCTCCAAGTGCGTTGCTATTTTTTTCGGGGCCTTTGAGCCGGATATCGACATAGGGTGTTTTCTTCCCGTCGTTGGTGTTGTTCCGGTAAATGAGGGCAGCATCATCGATGTTATTGACTACGATATCCAAATCGCCGTCCCCGTCGAGGTCTGCATATACTGCGCCATTGGAATAAGTAGGTCTCGATGAGCCAATGGATTCTGAAAGATCGGAGAAGCGCATTTCTCCGGTATTCCTGAAGAATTTGCTGGGCAGCTTTATTTCAGGAAATTTATTGACCAGGTCCATATCCTTATCGTCCAGTCCGCCGTTGCGCATTTGGTTTTGCAGCTCCTGGTTGGAGATAAAGTTTATATAATCAATATCGTTAAGTCTTTTCGGGATGCCATTGGAGATAAAAAGGTCTTTTAATCCGTCGTTATCGAAATCCATCCAAAGCGGGGACCAGGACCAGTCGGTCGCTGCTATTCCGGAATAAAGCCCGATCTCACTGAAATGCCCGTTGCGTCGGTTGAGCTGCAGGTTATTGCGCGTATATTGGTAGTTGTAGCCATAACCAATCTTCATTTGAAAGATATCCCAGGTATCTTCTCCTTCCGACCGCTTGAGGATATAGGGATCATAGGGCAGCATATCCATGCTGACGATCTCCGGAAAGCCATCGTTATTGGCATCTGCCACGTCCACACCCATGGAGAATTGACTGGTATGCATGATCCCGTCTTCCAGCTCGTCGCGGAAGGTGCCGTTATGCTGGTTGATGTAGAGATAATCATTCTCATGAAAATCGTTACCTATGTATAGGTCCGGATATCCGTCGAGGTTGATGTCGGAGACGGCGATGCCAAGTCCGTAGCCAATGACAGAGCTGTGGATGCCTGCTTCATTTGTGACATCGGTGAATTTACCATTGCCCTCGTTGCGAAAGAGGCGGTCACCCGAATAGGGATTAGTGATAGCCAGCCTGTCTTTGCGGGGGCCGAAGGTGCCGTTCTGGTGAATGGAGTGATTCAGCAGGTACATGTCGAGGTCGCCGTCGCCATCGTAATCGAGAAAAGCGGCCTGGGTGCTAAACCCTGAAAAGTCCAGGCCAAATTCCCGGGCTTTTTCTTCATAATGTGGTATGCCATTCTTATCTATTCCCGTGCAGATCAGCAATTGATTGTGTGTGGTCGGAAGCCCCCCGAGCCTCCCTACCTTGCACACGTAGATATCCAGCAGACCGTCATTATTGATATCTATTACGGAGACACCGGTAGACCAGCCGCTATCCTGTGGTACAGCCGCCAGTTCGGTAACGTCTTTAAAGTGCAGGTCGCCAGTATTGAGATAGAGCTTATCCTTTCCCTGGTTGGCTGCGAAGAAAAGGTCGATCTTACCATCGCCGTTGAAATCTCCGGCGCCTATTCCGCCGCCGTTGTAAAAATACATATAGTCAAACACATTAAAGCCCTTCGAGGGATGCAGCGTATTGCTGAAGTCGATGCCGGTCCGGGCCTGGTCCAGTGTTTCAAAAATAAGCGGCCCGTTTTTTTGGCGGGAAACCGGATGGCAGCTTTGGGCGATGAACAGTATTCCCGTGAGCATTAGGTAAAACCATTCGACGGGTATGGTATTCTTTCCGGGTCTCATGCTGTACTATTTACTTTTTGTGCTGCTTAATGCTGTGCCATTTACTTTTGGATGCTGCTTATTTATTTGGTACAGGGTTGGCAACTCGTCGTTCTGAAGGAATAACAGGCAGGTCCGTCCTTTTCCGGGGATGAGGGCGATGTCCCTTGTCTGACCGGGAACATTGAGGCCGGACAGGAGGGGGCTGGTCCAGGAGAAATGGCCTTTGCCGTCGTTGATCAGCACGTGTCCCGAGCTGGCATCCAATCTGCCAAACTGAGGGAGGAAGCCGAATTCATTACCTGCCATAACCAGGTCGGGATAACCATCCTGGTTGATGTCTACACTCCGGATCGCATTGACAGAAGAGAACTGGACCCTATCGGGAAGCGGTAACACCTGAAATTGTCCATGCCCGCGATTAATGGCAATAATGGACGGGCAATAATTGAACAGCCTGACCTCTGCGCTATCCAGCATGCCCGGGGGAAGCAGGTCTTTTATCGACCTATGGGCATAAGCGTCGTGTTTGAGATTCTGTTTTTTTATTAACGGGAGCTGCATTTCCATGTCGTGCTTAAGGAATACCGGCATATCCCTGCCGTCGACGGACCGGGTCATGATCTTGTCCTTAATGCCATTGTTGTCATAATCACCTAACCATAGTTTAACGGGGTGGGTGGAATCGGGTCGCAGGTAAAAGTTTTCACCAATATTGCCGAGAATGAGGTCGGGCAAGCCATCGTTGTTGACGTCTGTGGCGCAGGCTGATTCCCACCAGCCTGACAGCTTTCCGAGGGATGTGGGGATCTCCGTGCAATGACCATCCCTGAAGGAAAAGAGGCGGGGCGCCATCCATTCGCCTGTGATGAGCAGCTGGGGCTGTCCTTCTCCGGCAAAGTCCGCCCAGCAGGCGCTGGTAACCATTCCGATGTTTGCTATAACGGGATATAGGGATGCTGTCTTGTCGCTGAAATGGCCCTGTCCGTCATTGATATAAATAGAGCTGGCGGGGATTGTCCCGTATTCCCGGGGAACACTGCGCCCGCCGACAAAGAGGTCGGGATAGCCATCGTTGTTAAAATCCGCGGTTATGGCGACAGAAGTATTGACGCCGTTGAACAGGGAGGGGAATGCGGCAGCGTCGATGGTAAAATTGCCATGGCCGTCATTTTTGAACAGGCGTAACTGCATCTGGCGGCTATAGGGAGGATTGTTGTTGCCGCCCGGGCCGATAAACAGGTCGGTATCTCCGTCATGATCTGTATCGAAGAACAGGACGGCCCCATCCTCGAAATCGGTAAAGATCTTAAATGCCGCTTGCTCACTGATCCTGAAATGGCCGTCGGCGCTTTGCAGGTAAAGATGTCCGGGGCGGCCTGTGGTTCCGCTGACAAAAACATCTGCCAGTCCATCGCCATTGACGTCTGCTACGGCTGCCCTGGGGCCTTCACGGGAGAGCATTTTGGGAAGATTGCGTTCGTAATGGAAGTCTTCGTTATCATCTTCTTCCTGTTTGAGGAAACTGCTTTGGACAGGCCGCAGCAGCAAGCTGGCGGAATCCGGCAGAGCAGGAGGTGGATAGTGATTATTTTCCCGTTTTTGCTGGAAGGTATAGACTTTGTTGAGGGTGGGATTGTCGAGCTTTAGCCAGGTGTTGTCGGGCCAGATGACAAGCAGGGAATCTATCTTTGTTTCCCGGCCGATCCCGATTATCTGTTTATAATCGACGGATGACTGGAATCCCCGGCTGGGTATGACTTCACGGTAATATATCTGATCGCGGCTGAATACTTTGATCTTAGCGCCTATGGCATAGGTATTACCGGTCGTTCCGTGCAGGAGGACGCCGATGTAGTTGTTGTTATTAAGCTGCCGGGAATTATTCCGGTAGACGAAGGCGGGACCGTTCTCGTTGTTGATGACCAGGTCGAGGTCGCCGTCATTATCGAGGTCGCCATAGGCGGCGCCGTTGGCAAAAGAGGGTTGTGTAAAACCCCAGGCCAGACCTTCGTCGGTGAAGGCAAGTTTGCCATTATTGCGGAAGGCTTTGTGGAGCATAGGATTGACCGGTATTTTTTTCAGCAGCTGGTCGATCCCTTCTTTTTTTCCTGTGAGCACCATTTTTTGCAGGACATCGTCCGCAAAAAAGTCCATAAAATCGAGATTGGTGACGTCTTTATTGACGCCGTTGCAAACATAAATATCGGTGAAGCCATCGTTGTCCATATCGAAGAGGAGGGCGCCCCAGCTCCAGTCGGTGGCGGACACGCCGCTGAAATTGGCGATGTCAAAGAATTTCCCGCGGCCATCGTTGAACTGCAGGCAGTTTTTCATGTATTGGTGATAAAAGCCGGATTTCAGTTTGGCGTTATAGAGGTCGATATTGTCAAAGGCGCCGAGGGTCTTGAGGCGATAGTCGTCTTCGGGCAGCATATCTGTAGTGAATATCTCCGGTAAGCCGTCGTTATTGATGTCGGCGAGGTCGGCGCCCATCGAGGAGAAGCTGGTATGTCCGAAGCAGGATTCCATTTCATCTTTAAAAGTGCCGTTGCGCTGGTTGATATAAAGATAATCGCGTTCGTAGGAGTCGTTGGAGACAAATACATCGAAATAACCGTCGCCGTTAACGTCGCCGACGGAGACGCCGAGGCCAAAGCTGATGAGGGAGCCGTGGATGCCGGCTTCACGGGTGACTTCTGTAAAATGGCCGTTATCATTCCGGAACAGGTGGTCTCCGCCTCCTTTGAGGAAAGGTGCTACCGGCCACTGCGCATCCGGGAGGTCCCTGCGATTGGAGTTGTTGAGCGTGTTGACCGGGATAGGGCTATTATTGATCATAAAGCAGTCGAGGTCGCCGTCGTTGTCATAATCGAAAAAAGAGACCTGGGTAGTATAGGCGGAGATGTCCAGGCCGTACTTACTGGCTGATTCGGTGAAAGTGAGGTCGTGGTTATTAATATACAGCTGGTTTTTCCGGTGACCCGTCGTCATATGACCGGAATTGCAGACGTAGATGTCGAGCCATCCGTCGTTGTTGATGTCGACAAAAGTAACGCCGGTGCTCCACATGCTATCCTGCTTCAGGCCGGACTTCGCCGTGATGTCTTCGAATTGGAGGTTGCCTTTGTTCAGGTAGAGCTTGCTGTCGCCCATATTGGAAGTGAGCAGTATGTCGGCGAGTCCGTCATTATTGAGATCGCCGATGGCTACGCCGCCGCCGTTGTAGAAATTGCGGAAAAGAAAGCTATTTTCAGTTTGGTTGTCGACGACGCGATTGTTAAAATCGATGCCGGTGTGTTCCATCAGGTCGAAGAGTTGGGGGGAGTGTTTACTGCGGCAGGATGAACAGTAGAGGGCAATGACAAGAAGAGCGTTTCGGAGAAGTGCTTTCATTTTGTGATGGTGAAACCAGTTAAATGCATTGACATAAAAGCTGAAGGCCATTTTGTAAATGGCCTTCAGCGAATATATGATTTACTTCTGTTCTATGAATGTTAATATCCCGGATTCTGGTGCAGGTTGGGATTAACTGCCAGTGACTGATTAGGAATCGGGAACAGCAGGTTTTTGGGGTCATCGGTGGGTTTGTACTGCCAGGGTTTGAGGAATACTCCAAACCGGACCAGGTCGTTTCTGCGGACGGATTCCCAGTATAGCTCGCGGCCTCTTTCTGCCAGCAGGGTAGTGGGGTCTTCCGGATTATTTGAATTTACGAGCGGCATAGATGCGACCACAGATGCTCCGCGTGCTGTCCGAAGCCCGTTGATCAGGGCCAGCGCGCCGACAACGTCGGAGGAAGCTGCGCGCATTTTAGCTTCGGCGACCATTAGGACCACGTCGGGATAGCGCATCATCATCAGCCAGTTGCCGGCGGTCGAAGAATAATATTTACCGCTGCGATCGGAGAAGTCCGGAACGTATTTGGCTACCCGGATACCGGTGACTTCGAGGTTGTTGCCTGTCTCGATCATACTGGGGGAGATGGTCGGATCGAAGGCCAGGGGGTTACCCTTTCTGTCCTTGGTGGGGGTGCCATTTTCGTCATACTGCTGGCCTACCAGGAAACCGGGGCGTATGCCGGAGGTCTGGACTGAGGTAAGGTCCGAGTTATACCGGCGTCCTAAACGGGTATCCAGCAGGGTATCTTTCATCGAGTAATCGGTCGTTCCGCCGAGGGAGAAGCTGTTATAGAAATCGCTGATGGTAGAAAATCCATTCCATCCGGAATTGGGCGCTTGTTTGTCGTATTCGTTGTAGTGGAAGGTCATCATCCAGCGGGCCTGAATGCCCCCGTTGTTAGCAGAGACGCCTGACGAGCTGGGATAAGCAAAGATCCCTTCGGTCGAACTACTATTGTTGACATTAAAGTTGCCGAAGTAATTGCTCATGTAGGAATATTTGCCGCTGGTAATAATGGATTGCCCGAGGGTAATGACCTGCTGCATATCCGCATCGGCGAAGGTAGGATTTGCCCTGTTGTTGAAAGCGCCGCGATTCAGGTAAAGTTTCATTAGGAGAAACTTTACTGCGCTGACGTTGGCCTGGGTCATGGAATTTTTCGGATCCAGGTCGGGCATAGCGGCGTTAAGCTCACTGATGATAAAGGTGACGGCGCTGTCGCCGGTATAGACCTTGGGGGCGAGCAACAGGTTATCTCCCGGGTTGCGGAAGGGATACTGGCCATAGAGGTCGAGCAGGTAATAGAGCGAAAGGGCTCTCAGGAAACGGGCTTCTGCAGCCTGTTCTTTGCTGGGTTGAAACTGCAGTACGTTGGTCGCGTCGAAATTGATCTTGTTGAGACCGTTGTAAACGCTGAGGATCTGGCCGTGGTCGGCATTCCAGGTATGGGCGTGGAGTACGCGCCAGACGCCGTTGTCATCCCAGTCACCACCGCGGGTGGGGACGAGGGTTTCGTCGGTAACGTTCTGTTCGAGCGAGAATACCTGGTCCTGGTTGACGAAGGGGCCGGGTATGTCGGTATAGGCTGCGGCCAGCAACAGGCCGGGGAACTGGGAGCCGAGCGAGGCCTGTGCCTGGCTAATAGGAACGGTTGCCGCATAATTTTCGTGAAGTTTCGTACATCCTGCCAGTCCAATGAGGACCAGTAGGGCAGATAACTTAATATATATTGAACTTTTCATATGCTGTTTGTTTGACATTTTAGAGTGAGAAGTTTACTCCGACGACGATGCTTCTTGGAGTCGGATAAGGAATATATTCAATTGACCGGGACGGGTAGCCATTTTGACTCTTGTCGATGTTCACTTCGGGGTCGAAACCGGAGAATTTAGTGATAACAAACAGGTTGGTCCCGCTGACATAAACGTTCATGTTTTTGAAATAGCTGACGTTACCGATGTTGTAATTCAAGGTCGTATTACGAAGCTTGAAGAAAGTACCGCTCTCCAGGAACCGGTCGGATGCTCCAACACCGCTCTTGGGTGATTCGGCTGAGTTAAGCGCGTTCTTATCTACGTTGCGGCCTTGTGCAAGACCGGAAAGATTGGTCACGGACGTTGCGGTATTGTTATAGATCTTGAAACCTCCTGATCCGCCGCCATTCACGACAAGGGTCGCTTTTTTGTAGCGGAGAGTGGTAGATCCACCGAAGAGCCAGTGCGGGTTGGGATCGCCGGCGAAGGCGGGATTGGCACCGATCTGCTGCAGGCCATTTTGGTCGAAACCGCTGAAATGTTTGAGGTAAAACTCATCGATGGGTTGGTTGTTCGTTATGATCTGACCGAGAGTACCGGATACGCCCTGGCCGTTGATCTGACCGGTGTTGATGGTCAGGGGAGTCTTTGTGCCCGGAGCGTAGAAGTCGTGGATCACGTTGTGGTTGTAGGCGAGGTTACCGGTAATATTCCAGGTGAAGTCCTTGTGTTCGACCACGGCGGCATTGAGCGTGACTTCCACACCATTATTGATAAGGTGGCCGGGCAGGTTCAACCATAAAGTGGCGGTTGGACCGGGTTGGATAACCGTGCTTTGGAAGAGGATGTTCGTGGTATTCTTATTATAATAATCGATACCACCACTGAGCCTGCCTTTAAAGAAGCCGAAGTCCAGACCGAAATCGTATTGAGTGGTCTGTTCCCATTTCAGATCGGGGTTACCGACGTTGATCTGGGAGGCGCTGTTATAAGCACCGAAGGCGAACTGGTCGATAGAGGCGCCTGCAGGAAAGTCCTGGCTCCCTGTGATGCCCCAGGTACCGCGAAGGGCCAGGTTGGAGAACACGGAATTATTCTTCATGAAATCTTCGTTGGCGATGTTCCATTTAGCCCCGAAGGAGGGAAAATAACCGTATTTATTGTTCTTACCGAATTTGCTGGAACCGTCACCGCGGAAGGTACCGGTAAGGTAGTAGCGGTCCTTCAGGTTGAAGTTAACCCTTGCGAAATAGGATTGAACTTCTGTAGTGATATCTTTGAAAACGCCCGGGGGGTTCTGGGTCTTACCGTTGTACAATACATCTGTATATTGGGCATTCAGCAAGCTGTTCTGGTTCAGGTTGAAGTTGAACCCGGTAGCAGAGTAGTTGGAATTACCAAAATCTGCTTTCCAGTATTCGAAGCCTGCGAGGGCGTCGAAGGTCAGGTCCGGGCTAAGCTGTGTGTGGTAGTTCAGGGTGTGATCCAGGATCTGGGAAGTCAGGTTAGCCTGGGAGTTTACGCCCAAACCATTACCGTCAATGGGTGCGAAACCCTGGACGAAACCGTCGATATTGGTAGCGCGGCTACCGTTGCTTTGGTTGATCGAATAAAGCAACTTGTATTCGAGGCCTTCGATGATCTTAACGGTAGCTGAAATGTTACCCAGGAAGGTGTTGACCCTGGCCACATCGTTATAAGCGGCGAGAGTCTGGAGGGGATTGGGTACGCCGTTGCCGAGATAGGTGTAGATACCGTTCTGGTCGGTCAGGGGGGCGGTAGGGTTCCATTGCAGGGCGGAACTGATCAGGTTACCAGCGGAGCCTGCTGTATTGGAAACCAATACAACGTTCTCCTCGGTGGAGCCTCCGACCAGGCCAAAGTCGATGGTCAGTCGTTTATCCAGGAATTTGTAGCTGCCATTGAAGGTACCTACATATTTATTGAGTTGGTTGTTCTTGATAAAGCCCGGTGTCTTGGAAGCCAGGAAAGCGGCGCGGAATTTACCATTGTCGTTGCCGCCGCTCAATCCGACCTCGTAGTTCTGGATGGTAGAGTGCTGGGTGATCGCCTTCATGGCGTCGGAGGCCCCTTTTTTATCCAGGGGGTTGACCGTGATCGTATCGTAGGAGAATTTGTGCAGGGCGCTTCTAAACTCGGAGGTACTGAGGTTATCAAACTTTTTCATATAACCCGTGTTCCAGCCTTCGGAAGCGCTGGCATCGAGCTTGACAGCGCCCGATCCGCCTTTTTTGGTGGTGATCACGATAACGCCGTTGGCGCCGCGGGAACCATAGATAGCGGTGGAAGAGGCGTCTTTCAGGATGGTAATGTCAGCGATCGTACCCGGATCGATGAAGAGCAGGGGGTTGGCATCGGGCGTAAGACCGAAGCCGCCTGTTCCCAGGTTTACTACCGGGCGGGCGTTTCTGCCATCGAGGGGTACACCGTCGATCACGTAGAGGGGGTTGCCTGTTCCGCGGATGGAGCTGTTACCCCGGATCTTGATCGTCGTAGCTGATCCTGGCTGACCGCTGTTGCTGACGATCTCGAGGCCGGAAACCTTGTTTTGCAATAACTGGTCGGGTGAAGTAATGACACCGGTGTTAAATTCCTTTGCTCCAACGGTGGTGAGCGAACCCGTGAGGTCCTTTCTGCGAACGGTACCATAACCGACAACTATCACCTCATTGAGGTTGGATTGTGTGCCGACCAGGGACACTTCGATGTTCGTCTGGGACCCGATAGCAACTTCCTGCTGGGTAAAACCAACAGATGAAATCACCAGGGTGGTGGCTGTTTCGGGAGCATTGAGCCGAAAAGTACCGTCGGCGCCGGTGGATGCACCGGCCTTGGTTCCTTTTACGGTGACGGTTGCGCCCTGTATAGGAGCGCCTTTGTCATCAGATACTTTACCGGTAATTGTCTTGTTTTGGGAGTAGGCTGTCTGTGTGAAAAGTACACAAAGCAGGGCAAAGCTAACCAATCTGGCTAGCAATCGTTGAATGGTCATAAAGCAAAAAGTTTAGCAATTAATGATCAAAAATAAAAATTATAGATTACTTAACAAATTTATTTTGACATCTATAAATTATTGTCACTTATGGGATATGGACAAAAGTTATAGTATGAGTGCTGCAAATTGAATAACATAATTTTAGCTAAAAGGAATTAGCAGAGGGAAAAAGAGGGCTTTAGGAAATATTGCCTGGTGGCTTCCGGGGGTGGGATAACTGGCTTGGGAGGGTAGGGAAATTTATTTAAAATTGGTCCGGATGGAGTTTTTTAGGTCGTCGAGGTGGTTATGAGGTGTTGGGTCTTCGGAGGGGGAGGGAGTTGGATCCCGGTCGAAATAGGGTGCCGGGTCTTCGGCGGCGACCCAGCCGGTGCCTTCTTCGAGGTGGTAGTTTTGGCTGTGCAGGGGGCTGGCGCGGTTGATACCGGGGTCATAGTCTACTTTGGCCAGGGTGAAGATCTGCAGGGGGTTAAGGGGGAAAAACCGGCGAAGGGTGCGGATGATCATGCGTATAGTGGTGCCCGTGGTAAGGATGTCGTCGATGAGGAGGAAGGGGGGATTTAAAGAGGGCGACAGGACTTCGGGTGTTATGGAATAGACGTCTTTTAGTTCGGCCCGGCGCTGCCCGCGGGAGAGGCCTTTGTTGCTGAGGGTGGGGCGGGACTTACAGAGCAGGGAGGGCAGGTACCGGCAGTGGAAGGTAGCTGCGAGGGCCCGGCCCAGCAGGTCGAGGGAGGTGAGAGGTGTTTCGCGGACTTTAGTCTCGTCGTGGCGGAGGGCTCTGATGATGGTAGTATCCGGGGATAGGGGGATCTTGTGAAATACTTCGAGGCTGCATTCGATCCAGGCATCGAGGTCTGGTTGGATGCCGCGTTTAAATTTGAGTAAACTCCGGGAGAGGGTGTCGGAACCGGCTGTCAGCGGCAGGTAGTGACAGAGGTAATAAAACCTGAATAAAGAGTTGTTATATGTGAGGGATGTTTCCTGCATGACGGTCTTCAGGTAAAATTAACTTGTTCTTCATAATAGGAATCTACTTAAATTGACCGAATGCAAAATCAAGCACTGACAGATTGGGAGAAGCGGTTTATAAACTGGCTGGAATTGAACGGGGATCATTCGGATGGTTCTCATGACCTGGGGCATTTTCAGCGGGTATGGAAGGCCGCCCGGTATATCAACCAGGAGGAGGGGGAGCCGGCTGATCCACTGATCTTACTGGCTGCGGCATATTTCCATGACCTGGTATCGCTGCCTAAGAATCATCCGCAGCGCGCGACCTCTTCCCGGCTGAGTGCGGAGCGGACGGTGTTGTTGCTGGAAAAGGATTTTCCCGATTTTCCCCGCGAAAAAATAGAAGGAGTGCGGCATGCCATCCATGCGCATAGTTTTTCGGCTGGTGTGAAGCCGTTGACGCCTGAAGCCGGGATATTACAGGATGCGGACCGGATGGAGGCTGTGGGCGCCATCGGGATTGTCCGGGTGTTTTATATGGCGGGGCAGTTAGGTCAGCGATTGTTTGACGGCAGCGATCCGATGGCGGAGGGGCGGGAGCCGGATGATCAGCGGTATGCGCTGGATCATTTTCAGGTGAAGCTGCTGAAGTTGCCGGCGCTGATGAATACGGCGGCAGGGCGGAGGCTGGCGGAAGTAAACGCGGAGTATTTGCGGGAGTTTTTGAGGAAGATAAATAAGGAAATAAGGGGGGAGTATTAGAATTACCTTTGGAATCTATTATTTTGGGGAATGCAATCAGATGACAGTATAGAGCAATGGCTGACCAAGGCGGAACATCAATTTTTGCCGCATATCTCGCTTGATTGCGCGGTTTTTGGCTGGCATGCCAACGAATTGAAGATATTGTTACTAAAACTGAAGAACCTGGACAAGCTGGCTTTGCCGGGAGGTTTTGTGATGCGGCATGAGACAATGGAAGAGGCTGCTATACGGACGCTGAAAGAAAGGACGGGGTTGGAGAATATATTTCTTCAGCAATTCCATGTTTTCAGCGATACACAGCGCAGTGACCCGGAACACCGGGCACAGGATCTTATAAAGCTGGGTATCGAACCTGATAAGGCGACCTGGTTTGCGCAACGATTTATCAGCGTCGGATTTTACTCGCTGGTAGACTTTTCCCGGGTTGACCCCCGGCCCGACCTGTTTTCAGAGACCTGCAGCTGGTATAACCTGGAAGACAGGAGTACGCTGATACTCGATCATGGTCATATTCTGCAGACTGCGCTGGCTGCATTACGGACTCATTTAAATTATCAGCCGATAGGATATAATCTTTTGCCCCGGAAGTTCACTTTGCCTGAGCTGCAGAAATTGTATGAGACCATACTGGACCAAAAGCTGGACAGGAGGAATTTTCAGCGGAAGGTTTTTTCTTATGGCATATTGCGCAGCCTGGATGAAAAGCGGACCGGGGTGGCTCATAAGGCGCCTTATCTTTACAGTTTTGATCTGCGGCAGTACCAGAAAGCGCTTAAACTGGGGTTGCAGGGTGGCTGGTGAGGGATTGCAGAGTACTGGTGAGGGATTGCTGGGCGGCTGGTGATAATCAAAAGGTTGTGAATTGCAGGCAACTCTAAGAGGATTTCCTTCGTATCCAATAGGAGGAGGCAGGAAATTATTGTATCTTACGTGTCCCTCCATTTTATCGATCGCCTGATGAAGCATTTTTTACCTGTAGTTTGGCTGCTTATCGTCCAGTCCAGTTTTGCGCAGACACAGACTTGTCCGCTGAACAATAATTTTTCATTTGGTAATCTTACGCACTGGGAGGCCTATACGGGTAATAATGCTGCCGGCAATCCGGCAAAAGACACGCTGACTTACGATTCCTCCATGTCCAGCCCTTCCGGCACCCTGGGGACCGGTATCATTTATGAGTATCATCTGCCCAGTGTTCCTGCTATCCAGATACTTTCTTCGTCCAGCACGGACCCTTACGGGAAGTTTTCCACCATACCGACGATCAACGGCTATAAATACACCAACTCCATCCTATTGGGTTCGACTTCTATCACCCGGAGCAGTGCATCGGGGGTTGGCGGCGGATATGTGCGTGGGGTAAGCTATAGGATCAATGTGCCGCCGGGACCGGTCACCGTACCTTATACGATGACTTATGCCTATGCGATGATCCTGGAGAACGGCACACATAACTCTGCCCAGCAACCTTTGTTTTCTGCTACGCTGAGGACGCACGACAGTGTCATTCACTGCGCTTCGCCCCAATATTTTCTTCCTACGCTGAACAATGCAGATAGCAGGGGCAGCGGCGCCAAACTGGATTCGGCGCTGGCGGAAAGCGAGGGTTTTTACCTGAGCGACCTGGTCTCTCCGAATTCCAATCCAAATTCCCAGAACCCCGGCGCCGAACACCTGCGGGATGTCTGGGCTAAAGGCTGGACAGAAGTGACGTTTGATCTATCGCCCTGGCGAGGCCAGCAGGTAGTGCTGACTTTTGAAACGGACAACTGTGTACCGGGCGGGCATTTTGCCTATTCCTATGTTGCGTTGCGGAATACTTGTGCGGGGCTTGTCATCAGCGGGCCGCAGGTGGCCTGCATCGGCAGTACCCTGACCTATTCGGTGCCGGGACTGATGGGGGCAACTTATCAATGGTCGGTTCCGGGTGACTGGTCGATCGTATCGGGCACCGATACCAGCGTATTAAAAGTAAAAATCGGGAATAACGCCGGCACTGTCAACGTTCATGAGGCAAACAGCTGCGCCGACCTGAAATCTACCTTGCCTGTAACGACTTCGCCGCCTACCGTAGCGGGTGCTGTCAACGGTGGCATGGAAGTATGTACCGGAACAAATTCAAGTCTGCTGACACTCGCCGGCAACCTGGGGGGTGTCCTGAACTGGCTGTCTTCGACGGATGGGGTTAACTATACGGTAGTAAACGATCAGACTCCCCAATATACGGTTCAGAATCTGACGGCTACTACGAGCTACCGGGCGCTGGTGCAAAATGGAGAGTCCTGCAATATCGATACCAGCACTGCGACAACGATGCTGGTAGACCCAAAATCAGTTGGCGGGAAACTGACGCCGTCCAGCATGGAATTTTGTCTGGGACAGACCAAGGATGCGCTGCTGGTGTTGACAGGTGAGGTGGGAAACCCCGTCAACTGGCAGTCTTCTACGGATGCGATAAACTGGGCGGATTTTGCGCCGGTCTATGCTCAAAGTCAATATTCGCTGGCGGGGATTACCGGGCCTACCCGCTACCGTGTCAAAGTACAAAGTGGGGTATGTCCTGCCGAGTACAGTGATATTTCCAATATTGACTTTGTCAATGTTGCTTTCCCCCAGGCAACTTATACACCTGCGGATACGCTTATTTGTTATAATACTTCGGCTACGCTGACCAGTCATATTACTGTCGGTACCAACTATGCCTGGTCCTCTACTGATAACCTGCTCAATGCCGGGAATGGCGTCGTAACCACGCTGCCTTATTCGATGTCGGTGACGGCGAGTCCGCCGAGCACGACTCAATATGTCTTAAGTGTGGAGAATGCCGGTTGTCCCAACCTGTTGAAAGATACTTTTCTTGTGCAGGTGCTTCCGCCCATCCTGGTCGATGCGGGGCACGACACTGCAGTCGTGATCAACCAGCCTTTACAGCTGCATGCCAGCTCCAACGACACGACTACGGCAGGGGGAGATTCGTTTCTTTGGACGCCTATCATCGGACTGAATGATCAGAATATTGCCGACCCCATCGGCCTGTATACCGGCGAGACGGATTCTGTCCGGTACCTGGTGAAAGCCACTTCAAAGTATGGCTGTACCGGGTATGCGCAGGTGCTGGTAAGGGTCTTTAAGACGGACCCGGATATTTTCGTGCCCAATGCGTTTACGCCGGGTGGCCCGGCCAATACTGTCTTCAGGCCTATCGCCCCGGGAATAAGCTCTCTCCAGTTCTTTATGGTGTATAATCGCTGGGGACAGCTGGTGTATAGAACTTCTCAGCTGGGGCAGGGTTGGGATGGCCGTATCAATGGCCGGCAGGCCGAGGGCGGCGGATATGTTTGGATGGTGCAGGGGACGACGTATATGGGGAGGGTTATTTATCACAGGGGGACGATGGTGCTGGTGAGATAAAAGGGTCAAATTACCAACTGCATATGAGACTTTTCCTTTTTTCCTTTTGTTTATTGTTATTGCGGCCCGTGTCCGGCCAGGTTAGTTCCGATATGAGCGCTGCGTTCCCGGTGATCGACGGGTTATTCAAAGACTATGCTGCAAAGAATCATTATCCCGGTTTTGTATATGGCATTGTAGCCGGTGGAAAGCTGGTATTTACGGGAGGGGTTGGATATAGTGATGTTGAGAAAAAACTTCCTGCTACGGCGTTGTCGGATTTTCGCATTGCCTCCATGACGAAAAGTTTTGTTTCGGTGGCCATTTTGCAGTTGAGGGATGCCGGGAAGCTGCGCCTGGATGACCCGGCTTCCATGTATATACCGGAACTGAAAGGACAGCAAGGGCCGGCGTCGGATGCACCGATGATTACGATCCGTCATTTATTGAGCCATTCGGCGGGTTTTCCGGAGGATAATCCATGGGGGGACCGGCAATTGGCTGTCACGGACGAAGACCTGCTTGCGCTGGTTCGTCGGGGAATCAGTTTTTCCAATAGTCCCGGGATTTCTTACGAATACAGCAACCTGGGATTTACGTTGCTGGGTTATATCGTGCAGAAGGTGTCGGGACAACCCTATGAGACCTATATTACCGAACATATTTTACAGCCGCTGGGCATGACCCGTACGTATTGGGAATATACAAAAGTGCCGGAAGGGCAACTGGCGCATGGGTACCGCTGGCTGAACGGAGGCTGGGTGGAGCAGCCGATGTTGCATGATGGGGCTTATGGAGCGATGGGCGGGATGATCACCACGGTGGAAGACTTTGCCAGATATACTGCCTTTCAACTGGCTGCCTGGCCTTCCCGAAGCGGCGCCGAAGAAGGCCCGCTGAAGCGGAGCTCCTGCCGCGAGATGCAGCAACCCTGGACATTCAACAACCTCAATGCGCAATTCAGCTATTATGCGGGCGGGCCGGTCTGTGCGCTGAGCTCTGCTTATTGTTATGGCCTGCGCTGGAGCAAGGATTGTAAAGGTCGTACGATGGTGGGCCATACAGGAGGACTGCCGGGTTTCGGCAGCAACTGGATGATGCTGACCGATTATGGCGTGGGTGTCATCAGTTTCAGCAATCTTACCTATGCCAATGCTGCGGCTATCAATATGCGGGTGTTGGATACATTGATCACGCTGGCGGGGTTGAGGCCAAGGGTGGTGACTGCGACGCCAATACTGGAGCAGCGGAAGAAGGAACTGACGGCTTTGCTGCCGGGTTGGGATAAGGCAGCGGCTTCCGGAATATTTGCGGTGAATTTTTTCCTGGATTATTTTGTGGATTCGTTGAAGAAGGAGGCCGCGGCGGCTTATGAGAAGGCGGGGAAAATTGTGCGGGTTGGGGAGATGCGGGCGGAGAATAATTTGCGGGGGAGTTTTGTTTTGGAGGGAGAGAAGGGGAATATAGAGGTGAGGTTTACGCTGACGCCGGAGAACCCGGCGTTGATACAGGAGTATCATATACGGTTTGTGGAGAGGTGAGGGGGCTGGCGGGGCGCATGTGGTTGAGGGGGCTGGCGGGGCGGCGGTTAGCGGCTGGCCAGGTCTTTGGAAGTGACGCTTGTTTTTGTCCAACCGGATGAAGGACTGGCGACGAGCCTGACTTTTTGATCTGCACTTTCTAACGTGATGTAATAGGCCAGTTTTCCGTTAGTCACCTGTTTGTGAAGATCGGTAATCCAGTAGTTGCTGTAATTCTTTTTGATGGGGGTTAACAGCCTGGAAGGCAGCTGTGTAGAAAGGATGTTGTGTATTGCAGGGGCGTTTTCGGCGCGGGCACGGGTGATTCCGGCGAGGCCAAGGAATAGTACGAAGGACAGGATAGTCAATTTTTTCATAGTTGGGGTTTTAAAAGTCCGCCTTAAAACGGAGACGGGGGAATTATAGTATGTATGGGGCGGAGATTTTGGTAAAAATCATGGTTAGTGGGGATTTTTCAGGGCGGGTCTATTGGTCAACGGATTGGGGCTGGTGGTCAGATGGAAACAACACAACGCCAAAGTTACCTGGACTGGTTAAGGATATTATCCATAGCCGGGGTATTGATCCTTCATTCCGGGATGCCTTATGCTGCTGATCTGTGGTGGCATATCAAGGACAAGGATAACAGCACGCTGATCTTCCTTTTAAATATTGGTATGCACCTGGTAAGGATGCCGCTGCTCTTTTTTATCAGTGGTACGGTAAGTTATTATATGATGCAGAGGAGAACTGCGGTAAGTTTTATCGGGCTGCGCGTAACACGGTTGTTTGTGCCTTTGCTGGTGGGTATGCTTTTGATCGTTCCGCCGCAGATATATATGGAAAGATTGACGCAGGGATATAAAGGGAGTTACCGGGACTTTTATAAGACGGTATTTGAATTTAAATTTTATCCGGCCGGAAGTTTAAGCTGGCATCACTTGTGGTTTATTGCGTATTTGTTTATCTATGATTTAGTGTTTGCGCCGCTGTTTGTGTGGATGATAGCGAGTGATAGGATGAAAAAGGTGTTGGGTTGGTTGAATAGGGGAAAGTTGGTCTTTTTGCTGGCCGTACCTTCTATTGTCTGGTTTACGCTGGTGTGTGACCCGTTTGATGAAATGCCTGACCTGATACATGATTGGGGTTATTTTGTTTATTGGTTGTTGTTTGTTCTGGCGGGGTTTGTTTGCATATTGGCGCCCTCGTTAATGGATAGTTTGCAGCGGAACAGGCGTTTTGCGATGAGTGTTGGTTTTTTGGGCCTGTTGATGGTGTATTATTTTGTGCTGAATGCGGATGCCCGTACGGGGCCTTTAAGGCTGTTGAATGTGGTGTTGCGGCCGGTCACGGCCTGGGCCTGGGTATTTGGGTTGATCGGTTATGGCAAGCAGTATCTGAATCGTTCGCACAGGGTATTGGGGTATTTAAATCAGGCGGTGTATCCTTTTTATATATTACACCAGACGGTGATCGTGATCCTGGTCTATTACATTACGCAGTTTCACAATGATAGCATTTTGATGAAATATGTGTTTACGATCGGGGCGACGTTTATTATTACGGTGGGGCTTTTTCATTTCTTTATCAAGCCTTATCCGGTGATGCGGTTTTTGTTTGGGATGAAGGCTTCGGCGGGCCGCCGGCGTGAGAAGGAGCCGGCCGGGCAGGCGGCTGTGGGGAAGAGGGGGGAGGAAAAGGTTGTTTTGGCGCCAGCGATGGAATAGGAGAGATTGTCTTATATTTCGGCTGAAATCTGAAAATACATGTCGAAATTTTTTTATGTCTTAATGCTCCTGTTGGCCGTTGTTGTGGTCCGTGCCCAGGGTGATGGAAAAATAAAAGTCCCTTCGATATTTGGCGACAACATGGTTTTGCAGCGTAATATAAAAGTACCGATATGGGGATGGGCCAGGACGGGAGAAAAGGTGAGCATCATTTTTCAAAACAAAACTTTTGAAACTAGTGCCGGCAGTGATGGAAAATGGTTTGCCCAACTGAGCAGGTATAAGGCCGGCGGCCCTTATGAGATGGTTATTAAGGGGAATGGGGAACAGCTGCATTTCGGCAATATCCTGATTGGTGACGTATGGGTGGTATCCGGACAGTCCAATATGGAATTCGGCATACAAACAGAAAGACATGGCGCAGAGGCTATCGAAAAAGCAACGGATACGCTGATGCATTTCTTTTTTGTGCCTTTTGCTTTTTCTTTACGGACACAGGAGAATATAAGCAGGACGGGGGATGACTCGCCCAATGGAAAATGGGTGGTTTGCTCGCCGCAAATGATGGGAGATCCGAAATGGGCCTGGCATGGGTTTTCCGCTGCCGGCTACTATTTTGCATGGCAGATCAGGCAAAGACAGGGCTGTCCTGTTGGCATGATCGCCACCTACAAGGGCGGTACTCCTGCACAAGCCTGGATAAGTGAAGCGGGGCTCAGGCAGCCGCCGGCATTCGAAAAATATGTGTCGGCCCATGAATTGCTGGTGAAAAATTATGAGAAAGATAAGGCTGCGGGGGAAGGCGGTTATAGTGCGCCGTCCAACTTATACAATGCTATGGTAGCGCCCATCGCTGGCTACGGGATAAAGGGGGTTCTATGGTACCAGGGTGAGAGCAACGGTGACAAGCTAATTGATGCCATCGGGTATAAAGATCTGTTCCCCCGGCTGATCAGCGACTGGCGTGTCAACTGGAAGCAGGCCGGGCTGCCCTTTATTTTTGTGCAGCTGCCGGGTTTCAGGGCTCCGGCCAAAAGCCCGGCAGAGGGTAACTGGCCGTGGGTACGTGAAGCACAGCTGAAGACGTCATCGTTGCGGCGTACGGGGATGGTCGTGACTATCGATATCGGCGAAACCGGCAATATACATCCAACCAATAAAGAAGATGTGGGTTTACGCCTGGCATTAGTGGCGAGGCACCTGGTATACGGGGAAAAGATCGTCTATTCGGGCCCTGTGTTCAAATCCATGAAGGTGGAAGGCAATAAGATAAGGTTGAGGTTTAACGATATGGGAGGCGGGTTAACTGTTGGGCGCGGGGATAGCAGTCTTCTGAAGGGGTTTGGTATAGCCGGGGATGATCAGCAATTTGTATGGGCAAAGGCGGTGATAGAGGGCAGTACGATAGTCGTCACATCGGATGAGGTGTCTCATCCGGCGGCGGTGAGGTATAACTGGGCCGATAATCCGCCGGGGAATTTATATAACAGGGAAGGATTGCCGGCTTCGCCCTTTAGGACGGACGACTGGGCGCCGCGGTGAGATAGGCTGGATTAGCCCTGCGCTTTAGCGACCGATTTGCGCTTTGGCGCCTTTTTCATCCAATGATTCTATAACCGGCTGGTTGTTTTTATCAATGCAGATTTTTAATCTTGGCCGGCCAGCCGTATCACTGAGAAATAAACCATATTCGCCGTCCCGGTCTCTGCCAACAAAAAGCCTTTCCCTGCCCAGCCAGCCTTCGGTCCTGATCTTTTCGATACCGGCTTTATAGGCGTCGTTATTGTGGAGATTGTTAAGGGAATCCACGTATGTCATCAGCCTGGTTGTGGGGAAGCGATCGTCCCTGTCCCATAGTTTAAGACCATAACTGCGTGTTAATTTGCTTGTGTCTCCGGCGGCTTCCTGGCTGTACTGTAGCTGCATGACCTGGTCGTTTTTGTACTGGTCGATGGAGTAGGTCATGCTTGCACTGTGCTTATCGCCATCATAAATCAGCCCGCCGCATTCATCGCCTTCGTCGTTGAAAAAGATCAGACCTGCAGGGCGGTCGCGTTGGGGGATTTTTTTACCATCGAATGAACCGGGGTCCTGGCGTTCGTGGTTGCTGATGGCCAGGCGCAGCGTGCCGTTGTTTTCTACGATGTTGATCCTTTCCGCGTTGATCTCTTTGAAATTACCGGAATGGTTGAGCTGGGTGAAGGCGAGTATCAGTACGATCACTGTAAGTAAACCGGCATATATTTTTAAGGCGCGGATTTGTTTTTCGAGTTTTTCCATGTGTTGGTTTTTAATGCGGCCGAAGGCCCATTTTTATTTTATAAAAATAATTCTTTATTTGCAGCCTATGCTTTACCGTTTTCCTCCGGCGCCTGCAGAAGCCAGTGACCCCTCTTTCCTGAAGGGGAAGGCGGAGACATTTGCCAAGCTCAAGATCGAATCAAAGACAGGGAAAAGGACCGTTCTCATGACGGAGCATACACTCATTTTTGTCCTGAAGGGAACGAAGCTGCTGCATTTCCCGGGGGAGACATTGAGGATATCTCCGGGGGAGGTGATATTGCTGCGAAAAGGAATTTATGTAATGGCGGAATATATCGAGGAGGGGTTGGAATTTGAAGCGATGATGTTGTTTCTTCCGGTCAGGCTTTTGAGGACTTTTGAGTTGGAAGGCCGTTATGAGAAGCCGAGCGACCCTTGTCTGGTATTTCCGGTGACGGGGTTGATCAGCGGGTTCAAAGAGGGGTTTAGAAAATATTTTGAAAACCCGCCGTTCAACCTGGAAGAGCTGCTGCCATTGAAGCAGAAAGAGATCCTTTTGCTGCTGTTATCCGGCGGTTACAGGGAAAAGGTGAAGGCGTTTGTTCATGCGGCGGTGAGCGCTGAGCCTGCGGACATCGACTTTATTGTGAATAGTTATTTGCTACAGCCGGTGTCGATTGCCGAGTTGGCAAGTCTGGCTAATTGTAGTCTGGCGAAGTTTAAGAGGGACTTCCAGCAGCGATATCAATCTTCTCCGCGGGTTTGGATCAATGAGCAGCGGCTCCGGCATGCTTATATGCTTTTGCAAAATACAGGTGGGGCGGTTGCGGAGATCGCTCTCCAATGTGGTTTTGAAAGCGCCTCCTATTTTATCCGGCTTTTCAAAAAAGAATATGGGTGTACTCCTTCCGAATTAAGAGCCAAAATTGCTATTTTATGAGCTATCCGGGTTAACAGGCCGGCAGGTGATACCGCTACCTTTGCTGAAAATCTCAAGTATGAAAATTTTATTGGTCGGTGGTCATGGCACCATCGGGAAAAGAGTGGCGGCTGCTTTTGAAGGGCGGCATGAACTGATCATAGCTGGAAGGAATAGTGGTGATGTGCGGGTGGATATAACGTCTGCGGAATCGATTTCGCGGTTATTCGGGCAGACGGGCAGGGTTGACGCTTGCATTTGTACGGCCGGGACTGGTTATTATGGCCCTTTTGATACGATGACCTGGGAAGACATGATGCCAGGTATACAGGGAAAGCTGTTGGGTCAGATAAACCTGGTGCTGATTGGGAAGGAGTATTTGAATGAGGGTGGATCTTTTACTTTGACGACAGGGATAGCGGCGGAGTTTCCTGCCCGGAATGGAACTTGTGTGGCGATGATCAATGGGGCTGTCAATAGTTTTGTATTGGGGGCGGCGCAGGAGCTTAAGCAGGATAGACGGGTTAATGCGGTCAGCCCTGGTCTGGTAGAGGATAGCAGGGAGAGATATGGGGCTTTTTTTCCAGGGTATAACCTGGTGCCAATGGGGAAGGTGGTTAATGCGTATGTGTTGAGTGTGGAGGGTGCGGTTAATGGGAAGGTGTTGAAGGTTTATGAGTGAGGAGCGGGGGACCGCGAGGGCCGCAAGGATTGGGGGGACTGGGTGACTTTGGCTTTGGGTAGTGGGAGTGATTATTGATTTTTTTGTAAATTGAGGGAGAAGGAGCTATGCCTTCATTTACCTTATGCCTATGGCCCAAAGTCATTTTACGAATGTGTTGAAATTTTGGCGATCTGTAGAGACATTTACCCTGCCGGATATAGCCGTTAAACGGGATAGAAAGAAAGTATACCAGGAATTAGAGCCCGGGAAGAGCCTCCCCTGGGAGCCGGGTTCGCTGCCTCCCGCCGGAGATGGCAAGCAATGGAGGCATACCTTATATTTTCATGTTATCGATAAAGAATCCGTTGTGGATCTGCTGGCGCGGCTGAGCGGATCAAAGGAATTCCGGGAGCGGGCGGGAGGACGTACCTGTCTTTCTGCACTGGTTTTGGACCAGCTTGGCCAGCCCAATGACCGCAGTTATTCTGCGGCGGCCTTTATCTATGGGATAAAGATACTACGGGAGAAGAGGGGCCCGGAGGAACTGCCGGAACTGCTGAAAAAGGCGCAGGAGGATTACGTGGTGCGATTTCAGATCGTTAAAGAGCAAAGGCAAGAGGCTGATGGCCAGCCTGAGCTGAATATGGTGAGCTGGGCTGTGCTGCTGCGGGAGCTGAATTATCTGAAGGGGCTGGCCCGGCAGGAATTACCGGCGATGGCGCCTGTTTATTGTATTTCCGAGCGGGTGAATCCAAAGATGGCGATGGACGCTCCTTTTTTAAATAGCTATTATCTCAAGGACCTGAATATGCTGATCGGTCTTGGGCAAGACTTAGGGCGGCCGCTGGAGACTTTTTTGAAGGCGCAGGTGGATATGAGCTTTCGGTATGATCTATTGAATGCGGAGGCGTTGCTGAAGAGCCTCCATCCTCGAAATATGCGTTCGGGCCGGTGGCCTGCTAATCCGGATCTTGGTTTGTATAGTGCTCAGCAAGCTGCGTTGGCGTTGTGTATGCCGGAGGACTCTCCTTTAATAGGTATCAATGGACCGCCGGGAACGGGGAAAACGACCTTACTGAGAGAGGTAGTTGCCGATGTCATCGTGACCAGGGCTAAAAGGCTATTGAAAACAAAGGTTTCGGAACTGTTTGCCGGCAAGCCGAAGAAGCTGGCGGACCCGGTGAATTACTATGATCTCGATGGTGCTATCTTTGGGAATGACGGTATCGTTGTATCCAGTAATAATAATGCGGCGGTGGAGAATATTTCCAAGGAGCTGCCTCTTGCAAGGAGCATAGACGTGCATGCATTTGAAGGGGCTGAATATTTTTCTGCAATAGCTACGAATATACAGGGGGAGCCCTGTTGGGGAATGATGAGTGCGGTATTGGGAAAGTCGGAGAACAGGAATGCGTTTATCGATAAATTTTGGTTTAATAGCGGACGGGGACTGGGGCGGTATTTGAAGGAGCAATATGGAGAGGTTGTGGCGAATGAAAGACATTATGAGGAGACAGCGAGGGAATTGAGGGAATTATTGGAGGAGTATGAGAGGTTTGAGGTTGTCGCGAGGGAATATCATGAGCTTGTTGTGGCAGGGGAGCCAGGTGGACGGATGAGGGAGCTCGCGTCCAGGCTTACGACAGATTATGGGATAGCTGAGGGCAACCTGCCGGGTATCGGATTTTTGGAGTTGCCTTTGGCTGAGATACATCGGTTGACACCTTATTCCTCGCCGAAAATAAATACTCTTCGGAGTAATATATTTTTGCGCAGCCTGGAACTGCATGAATGGGCTATCCGGGCAAATGCGCGGCAGTTCAACAACAATCTAAATGCCTTTGTCGACATGCTGTCGAATAAGCACGCCGGGCTTATCGATGAAGAGATAGCGGCTACCTTATGGAACACCTTCTTTTTTTGTGTCCCGGTCGTATCCGTTACATTGGCCTCATTTCAGCGGCAATTTGCAAAATTGGGGCAGGGGTCTCTTGGCTGGTTGTTACTGGATGAAGCGGGGCAGGCTGGGCCGGCTTCTGCCTGCGGTGCTATCTGGCGGTCGAAACGGTGTATTGTCATTGGCGATACGCTTCAGATTCCCCCTGTAGTGACCATTCCCAGCGGCCTGGGGAAACTGTTACAGGAGGCTTATGGTGTAATGGACGATTGCTGGTCGCCGGTGTATTCTTCGGTTCAGTCTTTGGGGGATAGGGTTACGGTTGCCGGGACCTATGTGGGGGAAGATATCTGGACCGGGATCCCTTTGCGTGCGCACCGGCGGTGCAGTGAGCCGATGTTCTCTATAGCTAACGCTATTGCGTATGACAATCAAATGGTTCGTGTTGGACAGGATAGAATGATAGATGTTCCTACCGGTGTCAGCGGCTGGATAGATGTGCAGGGAGTGACGGCAGACGGGCATCTTATTCGGGAGGAGCTGATGGTGCTGGAGGAGCTGCTCGGACAGCTGGCCGACTTTTCGCCTTTGGGTAAGGTGTTTGTGATCTCTCCCTTCCGGTCGGTTGCGGATGTATGTAATGAGGAGTTCTATGTGAAAGGGCGTGTGGAATGCGGGACGATACATACGTTTCAGGGAAAGGAGGCGGAGGTGGTTTTTTTGGTTTTGGGGACGTTGCCGGAAAGCGTAGGTGCGAGGGATTGGGTGGCGGGCAGACCGAATATGTTGAATGTGGCGGTGACCAGGGCGAAGGAGAGGTTATATGTGATCGGGAATAGGAAGGTGTGGGCGAGGCATAAGTATTTCTCGGAGCTGGCGAGGGTGTTGCCAGTGAAGGAGCATTTTAGCGGGAGGTTGTTTTAGAGGAGCAGCTTCGCCTGATTTCTAGACGGCTTTAGGAAGTTTTTTCTTTGTGTTCATCACGCTGGCATCTTTTAAATGTGAATTAATGGGGGAGACTATCTTGTAGGGTTTGTTGAAGAGCTCCTGAGAAACTTTAAATCTCGTTGCAAGTTTGCGAATTACGTCCCTGGACAATCCACGTCTATAGTGAAGAATGTCTGATACGAGGCTTTTGCCTATTCCTAATTCATTTGCCAGGTCTATCGATTTTACCTTGTTCTCCTTCATAAGATAGCCAAGTAATTCAACAGGATCGGCATCGGAAAAAGTATTGTGCTCTTCATCCCATTTTTCGATCAGCAAGGTCAGCAGGTCGATTGTATCCTGGTATGGTTGAGTCTTCTTTTTGGAAGTAACCAGATCCTCGAGGATATTACAATATTCTTTGTATTGCTTTGAAGATTTTATGACTTTATAAGGTAATGTCTCCATGGGTGTAACCAGATGCTTCATTTAGCTGGCATTGTAAAATTAATAATAAGTACGCATATTGCGAACTTTTATTCAAGGCAATAATATCGTGGTAATACCTGGTTGTCTGAGGTAATTGGCTGTTAATCAATGGTTTTATTATTTTTTTCGACATTTCGGGAAATTCCGATATATCTTTGCGGGATGGATAGCCTTGAAATATTCAAAGCGCTTTCAAATAAGACAAGATTGCAAATTTTGCAATGGCTAAAGGAACCGGAGGTCCATTTCCCTGCGCAGGAACATGCGGACTTGAGGGAGGTAGGGGTATGTGTTGGCCAGATCCAGCTAAAATGCGGGCTTTGTCAGTCAACCGTTTCCGAATTTTTGACGGTCTTGCAGAAAGCGGGATTGTTGCAGGCAACGAGAATAGGCCAATGGACTTATTATAAAAGAAATGAGCAGGCCTTTGCTGAATTGAGCCGGCTTATTGAAGCGGAGATCTAAAATTTTAATCAAATATGCATATAGAACAATTTTTCCAGCCCTTCCATTTAAAATCATTGAACATAGCCAACCGGTTTGTGATGGCCCCTATGACCCGTTCGTTTTCGCCGGGCGGGGTCCCCACCAGCGATGTTGCAGCCTATTATGCAAAAAGGGCCGGCGCATCTGTAGGTCTGATCTTGTCGGAAGGCACCGTTATAGACCGTATCGCTTCCTCCAATGATCGGGATGTACCTCATTTCTATGGTGAAAAGGCTTTGGCAGGATGGCAGGAAGTGATAAACCAGGTGCATGCGGCCGGAGGAAGTATGGGACCTCAAATCTGGCATATGGGCGTAATGCCAAAACATCCTTCCGGCTGGCTGCCTGACTCACCTTTCGAAGGCCCCTCGGGTTTGAAATCGGCCGATTCTCTTTTGGGTAAGGCGATGACAGAATCAGACATTGCCGATACCATTTCGGCGTTTGGAAGGGCGGCGGCAGATGCCAAAAGAATGGGATTCGACTGTGTGGAAATACATGGAGCTCATACCTACCTGCTCGACCAGTTCTTCTGGGAGGATACTAATAAAAGGACAGATGGTTATGGAGGAAAGACATTGCTGGAACGTAGCCGTTTTGCAACAGAAGTCATCAAGGAGGTAAGGAAGCAGGTAGGCGAAGATTTTGCGGTTATCATCCGGTTGTCCCAGTGGAAAGGTTCTAGTTACAACAATAAGATGGCCAAGACCCCGCAGGAAATGGAAACCTGGCTGGGCGCATTGGCCGATGCTGGAGTGGATATATTTCATTGTTCGCAGCGGCGTTTTTGGGAGGCGGAGTTTGAGGGTTCCGATTTGAACTTTGCCGGATGGGCAAAGAAATTAACCGGCAAAGCGACGATTACTGTCGGCTCCGTAGGCCTCTCCGGGGAATTCCTGGCGGCATTCAAAGGAGAAAGTTCCGTACCTGCCTCACTGGATGAATTGCTCCGCCGGTATGACAGGGGTGATTTTGACCTGATAGCCGTAGGGAGAGCATTGCTGGCTGACCCCGAGTGGGTGCTTAAAGTACGTGACCGTCGTAACCAGGAGCTGAAAGGCTTTACAAAAGAAGCGCTTGGTCAATTGGTGTAGGCTTTTAACTATTAAATCTATTTAGATGGCAGGAATACCTTTGTCCGTTCTGGAATTGGCGATCGTCAGAGAAGGAGGAAATGCCCACACGGCTATAGAAGGTACGGTGGAAGTGGCAAGGCATACGGAATCACTGGGCTATAAACGCATCTGGATGGCGGAACACCACAACATGGAGCATATCGCCAGTTCCGCCACCTCGGTATTGATCGGTCATGTCGCCGGGAAAACACAGCATATCCGGGTAGGCTCGGGAGGAATCATGCTGCCCAACCATGCACCCCTTGTTATCGCGGAACAGTTTGGCACCCTTGAAACACTATATCCGGGACGTATCGACCTGGGGCTGGGAAGAGCACCGGGTACCGATCAACTTACGGCTATGGTGCTACGCCGGAATAATATGTCGACGGCCAATAATTTTCCTAACGATGTCGTGTCGCTGCAGAATTATTTCAGTGGCGTCAATCACGATGGAAAAGTTCGGGCCTTTCCGGGAGAAGGGCTTTCTGTTCCTATCTGGATATTGGGTTCCAGTACGGACAGCGCCTACCTGGCGGCGCAGATGGGGCTTCCGTATGCGTTTGCTGCTCATTTTGCGCCGGCGCAATTCCGGGCGGCCATCGGTATTTATCGCCAGCATTTTCGACCTTCAGCCCAGTTAAAGGAGCCTTATGTCATGGCCTGTGTGAATGTGATGGCAGCCGATACGGATGAGGAGGCGGAATTTCTTGCGACTAGCCTATACCGGATGTTCCTTGGGTTGATTCTCAACGAGCGCGGACCTTTGCAGGCGCCGGCGCCACTGCCTGAGACTTACCGGATTCCGGAAGTGTATCAAGCTGTTAATAATATGACGGCGTGTACGTTTACAGGGGATAGGGAGGGGCTTAGGGAGAAGTTATCGGTGTTTGTGGCGGAGACGGGGATTAATGAGTTGATGGTTACGAGTCCAATTTATGAGGCAGGGGCGAAGCTGAGATCGTTTGAGATAGTTAAGGAGGCGGTGGGGTGAGGTTGTCATCCTCTTAACGACAAAACCTCCTTATGCAAGGAGGTTTTGTGTTTTTAACTGGTTATCGGTTTGCGGTTGCTTTGTTCGGGCACCGGCTGGTACTGTTCGAAGGTCAGGGAAGCGGAAGCTCTTCCTAGCTTCCTCAAGTGCATCAAACACGTCCTTTAGTTGCCCTTCCCTAACACTATTCAAATTCATTTTTCAAGTATTTATCATAAATCATTTCTGCCGTTTCCAAATTTCTGGGATCATCTGTGATGACCAGATCTACATATACCAGGAGCGGTGGAGCGTAATTATTAGTTATATCATCCTTCCAGAATTTTTTGTACACCTCCACGTTTCCATTTTGATCGGGTATTAGCTTTGCCTTTAGCATTATATCTATTTTAGGCACTGTCGTATACAAGGTATAAATCTGGGGATGCAGATATTTAGTCATTTCTTCTGCGGCGGGCTCTCCGCCCCATATCGTTTCTTGGTTTGGGCCTTGAATGGCATCCAGATTTCCGAATTCTTCCGGATGGAGAAACCGGAAAGTACCGATATGTAGTGTTGGTTTGAGTGTTTCCCGATAACCTGTAATCCACCTTTCCAGCAATGCCTTTTTATTTTGAAGAAGTATATTTTTTTCATCCAACGCTAGTACAAAACCTGCTTCGCGTAACCCTTCGATGATATTCTTTATATTACCCAGCGCGGTCTCTGTCGTTTCAGCCAATTTCCGATAAGGAAGATTGATGGCTTCCTTGTGCAAGAGCAAATAGAATACTGTTTTAAGCCCTGTTTTTGTAAAGGCCCTGTTTGTTGCTGGTTTTTCATGCTTGGTTGGCTTATTCCCTTCCAGCCAAATAATAGTTCCATCGTGCTCAATGTAAATATTGCCTGCAGTATCCAAGTAGCCTATCCCTTTATTTCTTAATTCTTGCTTTAATGCCGGATAGATTTTTTCAGCTACTACCATTAGAGGGTGATGATGCTTGAATTTTTCAAGAATCTCAGGAAGTTGGTAAGGACGTAGTTCCTTTTTTATCTCCACGAAAGTTTTCACCTTTTTATCTTTATGACGCAGGTCAATTTCTCCATCGACCACAGGGTTATTGCCGGCCATGAAAATGGCTTTAATTCCTTCCTGATCATTTAAGCGGGTTAGAGCAAGTTGTATGATATCTTTTTCGTTCATTATTAATATTTGTTCACGGGCAGTGAACAAGCAAAAATAGTGAACATTTTAATGACTTTCAAGGACCTGATTACGGGTTACATCCCTTCCCTGCGCGTACTATTTTACGTGAGCAGTTAATTGAAGGAATAGTGTGATGCTTGTTTGAGGACGGTGCGGTAGTTTTTTCTATATTCGTCTCATGCAAGGAAGACAATTTTTACAGCTATCCGGTTTTTCGGCTGCTGCCTTATTTTTTAGCAGGCTGAACGCCGAGTCGGGTGTTTATGTCACCCTGGTGTTTGATGGGGATAGCTTGTCCGTTTCGTTTCTCAATAGTGTAAGCGACGCGGTAAAGAAGTATTCTGAGCCCCGCAAGCCGTTATCAGGGAAGCTGGGGTAGCTGGACCTGTATTAATCAATTTTACTATCCAATGAAAGAAACTACCTTTCCTACGCATAAGACTTTTAGCGGGATAAGAGTATATTTTACACCTGTTGACAGGCCGCTGTCACAGGCCGTTTTTGATCATCTTCTTCAACTATTACCACCCGATAACCAGGAAAGGAATCGTCGATTCCGACGCTGGCAGGACAGGCATACACATCTGTATACGCGCATGCAGTTGATCGAAGGGGTCAGGGCTTTTGGTGGAAGCAATGATCCGTTAAGCGAAATTCAATACGATGATCATGGCCGGCCTTTCATTCCAGGGAAAGTAAACTTTTCCATTTCTCATTCGGATGGTTATGCTATTTGTGCTGTCGGCAATGCAATGAGAGTCGGGGTGGATACTGAACTATGGGGTAAGATCGACGTCGATGAATACCGGGATACCATGGACCAGGATCAATGGAGAGACATAATCAGCGCTTCAGATCCGACGTTCTTATTTCTGGCTTACTGGACAAAGAAGGAAGCTGTTATAAAGGCAGACGGAAGAGGGCTGTCATTTCCCTTAAACAAGATCCGTTTTGAGGATGGCATGGGATTAATGGAAGATTCGAAATGGTTTATGCATGAAGTTAACATAAGTCCCCGATGTCATACATGGCTGGCTTGCGATAAGGAGAATGTTGAAATAGAGCTCATTGAATATTTTCCCGACAAGCAGAGGCCCGGGGCGGGCGGCGAAATGCCTGACAATTGCAGTCACTGCGGAGACCCGCACAAATAAATGTAGTTAACCGTAATTCATCTTTATTCGGTGTGCCATAGATTTGAGAAATGGATTCTTCAGCGGGTAAAATAGATCTGTCGGTAATCATTCCCACCTACAACAGGAGCAGACTGCTGGATTATACGTTGCGCTCGCTCGTATTGCAGAATATTCCTGTCCGGAATTTTGAGGTAGTCATTGGAGATGACGGATCTTCTGATGATACGGCTGAGCTGGTGAACAGCTACAAGGACAGGCTGAACGTCAAATACGTCTTCCAGGAAGACAGAGGGTATCGCCCGGCATCCGCGAGGAATAAAGCCATTCGTATCGCGGAAGGATCTTTATGTCTCTTTATCGATTCGGGTATCCTGCTCAATACAGACGTCCTGGGGAAGCATATTCAATTTCACCGGGAGGCTGGTCCCAGTCTGGCAGCGGTGGGTTATGTATATGGCTTTGACAGGGAAGGCGAGGCGGAGACGCGGTTAAAAAAGTTGATAAATCCTGATGATCCCGCCGGCTCCATCCGTGAGATAGCGCAGCATGAGGTATATTTCGATCTTCGGGAGGGTCACTATAAGCGGCATAATGATCAGATCGATCGTCTGCCGGCCCCCTGGATCTATTTCTGGATGGGGCATATTTCAGTGATGAGAGAAGACCTGCTCAGGGTAGGTCTGTTTGATGAATCCTATGATGGAAGGTGGGGCGTGGAGGATAATGATCTGGGGTTCCGGCTGCATCAGGGAGGAGTCAGCATCCGGCTGTTGCGATCCGCCCATTGCGTGCACTATCCTCACAATACCCACAAGCCGGAAAAGGAGGAACAGGGAAGGGAAAACTGCAGGTATTTCAATGATAAGTTTGGTACGGCGGAGACCGATCTGTTCCTGAAATATTATGGGCAGGATGATGTAGTTGACATCAATGTGCTAAGCATGCAGCTGTCAAATCGCATTCACTGATACAGGCGAGCATTGTGTTTGCATATTTCGTAGAAGCCGTATCAATAAATCGTATTACCGCTATATTCCGTCTGATGGTAATATTCTAGCTTTGAAATTCACGAATGGCGAGTAAGGGATGTGACACATTGTAGCGATAGCTGTATCCAATCATTAATCCATCGGGTATGCCCAATTTTATGACAGGCTGGCATCTTTTGTATACCAGACCCCACCAGGAAGCCAAAGTATCCGGCCAGCTCCTGGACAAGGAGATCAGAACCTATTTACCAGTGATGAAAGAAAAGAGGAAGTGGAGTGACCGTATAAAGACTATACAGGTGCCGATCTTTCCTTCTTACCTGTTCGTGTACCTGAATAATTCGCAGGAATTCTATGAAGGGACGAAGGCAGATGGGTCCTGCTATTATGTGAGGTTTGGCACCAGGGTTGCGAGAATGAGCGAAGAGGGCATCGGTCAGATCCGTATGATAGAGGCCAATGGTATCAATATGGAAGTGGCTGAAAATATTTTCCAGGCCGGGCAGGTTTTAGCGATACAAAACGGACCTCTGAGCGGCATGACCTGCGAGGTGATCCAGCATAAAGGAAGAAACAGAATTTTGGTCCGGGTTTCCATTATCAACAGAAGTATTCTGGCAGATCTGCCTGCCACGGCCTTCTCATAAGGCGAGGTATGCCATTCATATACGATTGCTTTAACCTATAAATTAATTTCATGGAAAACAAGTACCATGCATCTGTGGTTGTTCCTACCTATAACCGCTGCAGGTTATTGGATCATACCCTCAATTCGCTTGTTTTGCAGACAATACCCATGACCGATTTCGACGTCGTGGTTGCCGATGATGGTTCCACCGACCAGACCCTGGAAGTGGTCAATAAGTACCGGGATAAATTAAATATCAAGTATGTGTACCAGGAGGATAAGGGATACCGGCCCGCATCTGCCAGGAACGCCGGCATCCTGGCAGCCGAAGGCGATGTCGGTATCATGATAGACTCCGGCGTGATCCTGAATGTCAATTGCCTGGAAGAACATCTGAACTTCTACTCGTCGAAAGGCCCGAATATCGCCGCCATCGGGTATGTTTTTGGATTCGACCTGGGGGATGGCCTTATAACGCTATTGAAGCGTTTGCTGGTACCCGAGAACCCGCAGGAATCGATCCGGCTTTTATCCAAAGAGAAATTATTTTACGACGTACGGGATCTTCACTATCGTACGTACCAGGACAAGATCCATGAGCTGCCTGCTCCCTGGTTCTATTTCTGGACCTGTCACGTTTCGGCGAGGAGAAAATTCCTTATCGAGGTGGGTCTATTCGACGAGCAATATGACGGCCGCTGGGGCTGTGAGGATAATGATCTGGGTTTCCGGCTATGCCAGCATGGGGAGATCCATTTGCTGAGGACGGCTGAATCCATCCATCTTCCGCATCCCGGCGACTGGCAGGCGAAGCTGGAAGAAGGGTATCATAACTGCGTCTACTTTAATAATAAATTTCCAACACCGGAGACGAAGCTTTTCCTCGATTCTTACCGAAGTCCGCTGTTCCCTGATATCAATGCCCAGCGAATGAAAATGAAATTGTCCGAATCGGTATCCCGGTAAGTGGTAAAACTGTATATAAATGGATTCGAATAAGGCAGCCGTTATCGGAGCCGGCGTCATGGGCATGGGAGTAGCGCTCAATCTTGCCCTGTATGGATTTGAGGTCATCCTCATCGACAATGATGAGTCTGTCCTGCAGGACGTTCCCCAGAAAATAAGCGCCGATTTCCGCATGGTCAAAATGATGGGCCATAAGATGAAGGAGCTGGATCTACAACAGGTACTCAATCGCATCCATCTTAGCTGCGAATATACTATGCTGGGTAATGCGGCTGTCATCATTGAGAATATTTCCGAAGACTGGTCGAAGAAAGAATGTCTCTACCGCGGCGTCCGGGATATTCTTCACCCGGATGCGATAATTGCCATCAACACGAGCTGCAACTCGATCACGAAGGTGGCAGCCTGCTTTGTCCGACCGGAAAACGTGATCGGCGCTCATTTCATGAATCCCGTTGTCCTAAAGGATCTGGTAGAGGTCATCAGGGGGTATCATACGGCTGAAAAGACGATCGAAAAATTGAGAGCTTTTCTTGCAGGTATCGGAAAGAAGGCTGTGGTGGTAAATGATCTCCCGGGATTCGTCTCAAACAGGCTGTCCCATCTCTTTATGAATGAAGCTGCTTTTCTTGTTCAGGACCAGGTTGCCGTTCCCAGGGATATCGACCTGATCTTTACTGCCGGCTATGGCCATGCCATGGGGCCTCTTGCAACCGCGGACCTGATCGGTCTGGACACTGTTGTGCAGAGTCTTACTATTCTTTACGACAGCTACCAGGATCCCAAGTTCAGGTGTTGTCCTCTCCTGGTAAAGATGGTTCAGGCCGGGTTGCTGGGAAGAAAGTCAGGACAGGGGTTCTTTACTTATAGCTGAACGATCATATGAACACAAAAGAAGTAAAATGTCTTATCTGGGACCTCGATGATACGCTTTGGGAAGGGGTGCTGGCGGAAAATGACCGGGTGCGGCTAAAGCCGGGTATCGGCGACATTCTCGAAACGCTGGACCAGCGGGGTATCCTTTTATCGATCGCGAGCCGGAATAATTTCGACGAGTGCTGGAGGAAACTCGAAGAATTCGGTGTCGCACATTATTTTCTTTATCCTGAGATAAGCTGGAATGCCAAATCCGCGGCGGTCGACAATATCGTCAGGCATCTCAACATCGGGTCTGATACGGTTGCTTTCATCGACGATCAGCCTTTTGAAAGGGATGAGGTGCAAAGCCTGTATCCCCTGGTAGAGTGTATTGATGCACGCGATTATCTTGAACTACCGAATTGGGAGCGATTCAATCCCAGGTTCATCTCAGAAGAGACTATTCACCGCCGAGGCAGGTACCAGGAAGATATCCGGCGTAGCGCTGACGAACAATCTTTTGCCGGTCCGAAGGAAGATTTCCTCCGGCAACTGAATATGGTTTTCTCCATCTCCCGGGCGGAGAAGGATGACCTTGCCAGGGCCGAAGAGCTGACAGTAAGAACCAACCAGCTGAATGCCACCGGGCTAACTTTTGGCTACGGTGAACTCGAGGCCCTCAGCAAATCCGACCAGCATTATTTGTTAACGGCGGAATTGACTGACCGATACGGCTCATACGGGAAGATCGGCCTGGCATTGATCGAAAAACTGCCGACCGACTGGCGGCTCAGGCTTATGCTGATGTCCTGCCGGGTATTGTCCAGGGGTGTCGGGACGGTATTGCTCACCTGTATCATGGCGGAGGCAAAAAAGCATGGCGTCAGGCTGCTGGCGGATTTCAGGCAGACGGAGCGCAACCGGTCCATGTATATCACTTATAAATTCGCCAACTTTTACGAGCTGGAGAATGATTCCCGTGGGAATATCGTGTTTGCCAATGATCTGGGCCAGATACCACCGGTGCCCGAGTACATCGATCTTCAAATCAAACTTTAAAGGATAAATGGAACTGAAGGAACAGATAAGGTCATTTATTACGTCTCATCTCATCATTCCGGAGGAAGATGTGGACACTGCCTTCGAGGATGACGACAATATCTTCAAAATGGGGTTTGTCAATTCCTTGTTCGCCATGCGGCTGCTCACTTACATCGAAAAGCAATTTGGCTTTACGGTGGACAACGAAGACATAAGCATTGAGAATTTCAAGTCCGTCAAGAATATTGTCGCGCTGATCCAAAAAAATCAATACCGGTCGAAATGAACGAGGTTACTTTGGATGTCATCGAGGATGCCCGCCGGTTTGCGTTGCGGAATATCCGGCCATTTGCCGCTGAGATCGACCGTCAGCAAAAATTGCCTCTCCAGGTGATCGCAGCTATGGCAGCGAAGGGTTATCTCGGTGCGACTATTCCCGTCGTCTACAACGGGATGGGAATGGATCCTGTTACCTATGGGCTGCTGACCGAACAGATAGGTAAGGCCTGCGCTTCGACCAGATCGCTGCTTACCGTACATACTTCGCTGGTGGGCGAAGCCATCCTGCGTCATGGGTCCGAAACCCAACGAAGTCATTGGCTTCCGGCCATGGCTGCAGGAGAGAAGATCGGGGCCTTTGCTCTTAGCGAGCCCGGGATCGGATCGGATGCCGCGGGTGTCACGACTGCCTATCGAAAAAAGGGCAGTGCCTATGTCCTTAATGGAAATAAGAGATGGATATCGTTTGGCGCAATTGCGGACTTTTTTATCGTTATTGCCCGTGAGGGGTCCGATATCACCGCTTTTCTTGTGGAAGCGGACACGCCCGGTGTCAGCCGGGTCCCCATCGAAGGCATGCTGGGCAACAGGGGGGCTCAGCTTGCGGAGATCGTATTCAGGGATGCGGAGGTGCAGGAAGCAAACGTACTGGGAAAAGAAGGACAGGGGTTTAGCTGCATCGTAAACACGGCACTTGATCATGGTCGTTACAGTATAGCCTGGGCCGGGCTTGCTATCGCACAGGAATCGCTGGATGCCATGAGCGGATATGCCTGCACGAGGGAACAGTTCGGGAAGCGGCTGTTCCGGCATCAGTCCATACAGGCAATGATCGCCGAGTCCACCATAGGTGTCCATGCCGCCCGGGCACTTTGCCTGCGGGCCGGAAGCATGCGCAAGGACCGGCATGCCGACGCGGTCACGGAAACCATCATCGCCAAATGTCATACCTCCCGTATTGCTATGAAAACTGCAATGGATGCGGTACAAATACATGGCGCCAATGGCTGCTGGGATGGATATCCCGTTGAGCGCCTTTTCAGGGAGGCCAAAATTCTCGAGATCATCGAAGGGACGACCCAGATCCACCAGGAGGTCATCACCCACTACAGCATGCGGCAATACGGAATGCCTTATAACAAAGAGCGGGCGACCGGACAATATCACTTGAATGAAAATGCATAAGATCAATCTTTTTTGTTTTCCCTATGCCGGAGGTTCGGCAGCGCTTTACCACGAATGGAGTGAACTATTGGATCCTTCCATCCGACTGATACCGGTAGAGCTGGCCGGGCGGGGCAGACGCATATCAGAACCTTTTTATAGTGATATCGACGCAGCTGCAGAAGACAGCTGCCGCATTATCCGTCTTTTTTCGGATGGATTGCCTTTCGCTCTTTTCGGCCATAGCATGGGTGGTCTGCTGGCCTACCTGGCGGCCCGCAAAATGGAAACGTCCTATCTGGCACCGGCGGCACATCTCTTTATTTCGGGAAAGGGCGCGCCGCATTTGCAGACGCCGGGTAAAAGGACTGTCCATACGTTGCCGGACGACGAATTTATCCTTGAGGTGGCCCGGCTCGGCGGCACACCACCGGAAGTGCTGGGCAGTCCGGAGATGCTGGCTTTTTTTTTGCCTTTGCTTCGCAGCGATTTCAGGATGGCAGAGACCTGTATTTTGCCAGCCGATATCCGACCGGTAACTGCTCCTGTTACCGTATTGACAGGGGAGGGGGATACCCTGTCCGCCGAACAGCTGGAAGAGTGGCGGCTCTATACGCATAACGGCTGTACTATCCGCCGGTTCAGCGGGGATCATTTTTTCATCCGGGAACATGTGCAAACCATTGCAGGGCTTATCCGGCAGCGGCTGGCGGTGGAACCGATATTTAAATTTACATCGATACATGAACAGGAATAATACCGGCTACAGCGGACTGGAGGTCGCCATCATCGGCGTGAGCTGCCGGTTCCCCGGGGCTGCCGACTGGCGGGAATTCTGGGAAAATCTGAAGGAGGGCCGGGAGGCCATGCAATTCCTCACGGATGAAGAGCTGATTGCGCTCGGCGTCGACCGTAGCCGCCTGGCGGATGAGCGGTATGTCCGGGTGAAGGCTTCCCTGGCAAATAAGGACCGCTTCGATGCCGGCTTCTTTGGTTATCGTCCCGATGATGCCGCAATGATGTCTCCGGCCAACCGGATCTTCCATGAATGCGTTTGGGCGGCTTTTGAAGACGCCGGCTATGATCCCGGACAGCTGCAGGAGCCTGTGGCGTTATTCGCCGGAGGGGGCGATGACCTCAGCTGGAGACTATACACGCATTTGAGCAATGCAGAGCAGGGAGTAGACACTCTTACGCTCAACCAGATCAATAACAAAGACTATCTGGCCTCTCTCATTTCCTATAAGATGAATTTCAAAGGGCCGGTGATCGCTATGAACACCGCCTGTTCAACTTCCCTGGTTGCCATAAACCTGGCCTGTAAGACCCTGTTGTTTGGAGAGGCCGGGCTGGCCCTGGCTGGCGCCGTCAGCGTGTCGACCCATTCGGAGCCGGGGTATGTTTACCAGGAGGGAATGATCAGCTCTGTGGATGGGCATTGCCGTGCCTTCGACCGGGATGCAACCGGCACGGTGGGCAGCGAAGGCGCGGCGGTCGTGGTGCTGAAAAGACTTTCGGAGGCCATCCGGGACCGCGACCATATCTATGCGGTCATCCGGGGCAGTGCCATCAACAGCGATGGCAGCAGAAAGATCGGGTTCACTGCACCCAGCATCCAGGGTCAGGCGGAATGCATCAAAAAGGCACAAAGCATGGCCCGTGTCGACCCCGCTACTATCGGCTATGTGGAAACGCATGGTACCGGCACACGCCTGGGCGACCCCATCGAGATCGAGGCATTGAACATCGCCTTCGACCGCCGGCAGGGCAACCATTGCGCCATTGGATCTGTGAAGACGAATATCGGCCATGCGGACACTGCCGCCGGCGCTGCCGGACTCATCAAGGCAATCCTGAGTTTGAAATACCGGCAGATCCCTCCGAGCCTTCACTTCGCGCAAGCCAATCCGGAAATCGACTTTAACGGGGGGCCATTTTTCGTCAATACTACTCTCAGGGAGTGGCAACCGGCAACGGGCCATCCTCTGCGGGCCGCGGTCAGCGCGATGGGTATTGGCGGTACCAATGCGCACCTTATCCTGGAAGCGGCGCCGCCTGAAGAAGACGAAGATCCCGGGCAGCCCTATAAGCTGCTGACCCTATCCGCGAAAAGCCGTGCTTCCCTGGTCCGGTATGCCGCGGACCTGCGCGTCTATCTTGCGGCTCATCCGGATACTCATGGCGCCGATATGGCCTATACCCTGCAAACGGGCCGCCGTGCATTCCCTTTCAGAAAGACTATCGTTTTCCGGGATACGCCTCAGCTGATACAGCTGCTGTCTGTCGAAGAGCTAATCGTCGAAAGTAAAGAGCGGCGGCGTGTTGTATTCATGTTCCCGGGAGTCGGTTCGCAATATATCAATATGGGCCGTGACCTGTACCGTCAGGACGAGGAATTCAAAGAAAATATGGATCGTGGATTTACCCTGCTGGAAGCCCTTACGGGCCGCGATTTCAAGCAGATCCTTTATCCGGATCGCGGCGGCGAAGGGCTTCTGTTCGAGACGTCTTATGCCCATCCCCTCATCTTCGTGATGGAATATGCGCTGGCGAAGCGGCTGATGTCCCTTGGTGTTCAGCCTGACTATCTCATTGGCCACAGTCTGGGTGAATATGTAGCGGCATGCATCAGTGGCGTGTTTTCCTATGAGGACGCGATAAAACTGGTTGTCAAAAGAAGTGAGATCATGACAGGCGTTGCACACGGAGCGATGATCAGTGTCTCGATAGGGGAAGAGGCTGCGCATGCTTTCCTGGAGCATGGTGTTTCCCTGGCGGCCGTCAACGGTCCCGGACAGGTGGTACTTTCCGGCGATGCCGCCAGCATCGATAAGGTTATCGCCGATCTCGACCGTTCCGAAACAGACTTCGTCAGGCTGCGGACGATCCATGCCTTTCACTCCTCCATGCAGGAACCGCTTTTAGAAGCGTACAGGGCGGAATTGGAACAGCTGACTTTGCATCCACCCCGCATCCCTTTTATTTCAAATGTTACGGGTGACTTTATCGATCCCTCTGCTGCCGCCACTGCGGACTATTGGGTACAACATATGCGGCATACTGTTAGATTCTCCGATGGCCTGACCACGCTTTTCGATATTGACGAAGAGCGGGTGTTCATCGAAGTGGGGGCGGGTTATTCACTGGCCGCCCTGGTGCGGCAGCACGAGGCCTATACGAAGATCACTCCTGTCATCCATCCCGTCCGTTCCTTATGGGATGAAGAGGACGATCTGGAGGGCTTCACCAGACGTATCGGGGAATTATGGGCATTGGGCATCCCTATCGACTGGCCGGCCTATTACCGGCAGGAACGCCGCCGACGGATACCGCTGCCTACTTATCATTTCGAACCGGAAGTCTACAAGGCTGAGGTCAATCTTCTTTCACTCCTGCCTTCGGCGACCCTTATCCCGCAGGAACGAACGCCCGCCAACTGGCTGTATTTCCCATCCTGGAGCCTGACGGCAGGCTACCAGTCCATCCCGCGCAACGCGTCCGCGCGCTGGCTGTTCTTTTCACCGGATCAGCAATTTTCAGGTGCAGTGTCGCATTCGCTATTATCCGATGGAGATCAGCTGATCGAGGTTTTTCCCGGTACTACTTTTTCCCGGATATCGGAGAACAGCTACGTGTTGAATCCGGACTCTCCGGCAGACTTTGATCAGTTGCTGGACGGCATTAAAGGGAATGGCGGCTGGCCGACAGATATTATTTATTCCTGGGGGATGCGGGATGGGCAAGACTATAGCGCCTGGTTCGGGCTTGTACAAGCGCTAAAATCCCTCTTTTCCACCGGCAATGACCGGTTTCGCCTGGTGCTGCTAACCGACCGGCTCTATCCAATAACAGGGGCCGAAGACTTATCGGTCATGCCGGCCCTTTTGACGGGCATAACCAAGGTTGCTTCCCAGGAACATCCTATCTCCTCTCTGCATATAGACATCGATACGAGTCAGCCGATGACGGACTACAGCCATCTGCTGGCGGACGAGCTGTCGGCGGATAATCCGGCAAAACATAGTGTCGTGGCGCTTCGTCATGGCCGGCGCTGGGTCCCGGCGTATATCCGACAACAAAAACCTTCTTCTCCGCCGCTGCAGGTACTCAAGCAGGGCGGCGTCTACCTGATCACCGGAGGCCTTGGTAACCTGGGCTTTCTGCTGGCAGTCCACCTAGCCAGACGATATGATGCGCGGCTGATCCTGACCGGGAGAAGTCCTATCGATCCGGCAATTCCCGGTGAAAAGGGGGAACGGCTAAAGCAGCTGCAGGCAATCGGTTCCCATGTACGGTACATACAGGCTGATACGGCTTCAGCAGACGTGCTCGGGCAGCTTGTTCTGCAGATGGAGCTTGAATTCGGCCGCATCGATGGGGTGGTGCATGCGGCAGGTATCCTGGATAATACTTATTTCGAGGTGATAGAGGATATGACGAAAGAGAAGACGCTTCAAATGTTCTATCCCAAAATAGAGGGATTGAAGGCCATCTTCCAGGTCTTCAAAGACCGGCAACCCGATTTTGTATGGATCACTTCGAGCCTTGCGGCGCTGGTAGGAGGTCTTGGATATGGAGGCTATGCGGCAGCCAACGCGTACATGAACCAGTTTGTAAGTGTCCATGGCAATACGCTTGTAAACTGGAAGACTCTTGCGCTGGGTGAGACGGCTTTCACACCGGGAATCTCCGACCCCCGCGCGCTGAACGCCGATGAGTTCATCCAGGTTTTCGAATGGAGTTTGGGCTTAAAGGATAGTCCTGTCATCTTTGAATCCATTCCCGATCTGCCGGCAAGGATGTTTGCGGCGGCACCTGCGGCTGAAGCCGGCGAAGCTGCTGTGGGGCAGCGTGCGAAAAGGGTAAGGTCGGGAGACCGGTCGGATTATGTCGCGCCTGTCACTGAAACGGAGCGGCAGCTGACCGTGATCGTGGAAGATTTTTTTGGTATAGAGCCTGTTGGCATGACAGATAATTTCTTCGAACTTGGCGGGGATTCCCTCAAAGGGATGATCCTTTTGCGATCGATCAAAAAAGCATTCGGCATAGATATGCCGCTCAGGGATTTTTTCCGATGGAAGAATATCCGGCAACTGGCTGCCGCCATTGGGGAACTGATCGACAGCCGGGCCTCTTCGGCTGCGACACCGCTTACCGGACCGGCATTCCGGTCTTCTCTTCCGGACAGCATTCCCCTGGTCTCCGCCGCCGCCGACTATTCCTTGTCCGCTGCGCAGCGCCGGCTATGGATCATGCACCAACTGTCGGATGGCGGCATTGTCTACAATATGCGCGGGGCATATGTTTTTAAGGGACAGGTAGATGCTGCCGCGCTCGAATATGCTTTCCGTTCTCTTATCGAAAGGCACGAGACGCTACGAACTGTATTCCGGGAGAATGCAGGCGGGGAAGTACGCCAGGTTATCCTGGAAGCCGCGGTATCGGGGTTTTCTCTCATTCGAAGAGACCTTCGTGACAGGCCAGACCGGCAAGCCGCTGTCGCGGAAATGCTGCGCGAAGATGGTCTCACTCCATTTGACCTTAGCCGTGGTCCATTGTTAAGGGCCGGGCTTTACCGGATGGAAGAAGAATCGGTATTCTCCTATTCCATTCATCATATCATCAGCGACGGGTGGTCGATGGACATTCTCATCCGGGAACTGTTGTCACTCTATACTACAAGGCAGAGCGGCCGTCATGCGTCACTTTCCCCGTTGCGGATACAATACAAGGACTATGCAGCCTGGCAGCAGCAGCTGCTGAACGGTGACGATATGCGGCTGCAAAAAGAATATTGGATGGCGCGTCTTTCGGGATCCCTTCCGGTACTGGAGCTTCCCACAGACCTGCAACGGCCCCGTATGCAATCCTTCCGGGGCGGAATGATACGCCGTGAGCTTCCCGAACAGCTGGTGAAAGGGTTGAGGCAATTATGCCGGGAGGAAGGCGCTTCGCTGTTCATGGGTCTGCTGGCGGCTGTATACGGCCTGCTGCATCGGTATACGGGGAGTGAGGATATCATTGTCGGTACGCCGACAGCCGGCCGTGGCCACAACGATCTGGACAACCAGATCGGATTTTACGTCAATACTCTGGCTTTGCGGACGCGACTGCAGGCTACGGATAGCTTCCGTCAACTGGTGGATGCCGTAAAAGATACGACGCTGGGTGCGTATGAGCACCAGGATTATCCTTTCGACGAGCTCGCCGCAGCCCTGGTCCAGCATCGGGACCCGAGCCGCAACCCGATATTCGATGTGGCGGTGGTAATGGAAAATTACGATTGGGCAGGCAGCTCTGCTCCTCAAACGGGACCATTCGGGATCAGTCCCTTGTCCATGAGTGATCTTACCATCAGTAAGTTTGACCTCAGCTTCATTTTCTCCGAATCCGGAGAATCTGTCATAGCCTATATTGAATACAACAGCGACATATGGATCGTTGATTCGATCCATCGCATGACCAATGCTTTCTGCCGGCTGCTGGAAGCTTTTCTGGCGTCACCGGATAAGGCGATTGGCAGAGCGGCCTGGCTGGATGAGGCGGAAAGACAGAAGGTGCTGCATGACTTCAACCTGCCCGATCAATGGACGCCGGTGATAAAGACGATCGTACGGTCTTTTGAGGAACAAGTGGAAAAGACACCTCAAAAGACGGCGCTGGTCGTGGAAGACAGGACGCTTAGCTATGAAGAGCTGAATGCAAGGGCCAATCAGCTGGCCCATCATCTTCGCAGCGGGGCGGCTTTCCCGGGTGCTGATCAGCCGGGTCTTCGGATCGATGAGCTGGTGGCTGTGCTATTGCCGCGCGATGAAAGGATGATCATCGCCCTGCTCGCCATACTCAAGGCCGGCGGCGCCTATCTCCCGCTGGATCCCGGCTATCCCCGGCATCGCATCGACTATATGCTGGCTGACTGCCAATGCAGGTTGCTGCTGGATGAAGAGACGATGGACAATTATTCAGCAGCGGCTTCCGGATACAGCCGGGATAATCCTGATCCCGTCAATAGTCCTGCTGATCTGGCTTATGTGATGTATACTTCCGGCTCTACCGGTAATCCCAAGGGGGTCATGATCGAACACCGGAGTGTTGTGCGACTGGTGAAACCGGCCGGCTATATGGAACTCACCGGAAGCGAGGTATTGCTTTCGACCGGCGCCTTGTCCTTTGATGCCACTACTTTCGAGTTCTGGGGTCTGTTGCTTAACGGAGGCAAGCTGGTCCTTTGCCCGGTGGAAGAGCTTTTCAACGAAAATTCACTGAATGCCCTGATCACGCGGCATGGGGTAGACACCATATGGCTTACTACCGGCTTTTTCAACCAGCTGGTGAATACCCAGCCGGAACTATTTGCCGGCCTGAAGACGGTGCTGACCGGTGGTGAAAAAGTATCGCCTGACCACGTGCGGATACTTCTTAAAAACCATCAGTCACCGACCCTGATCAACTGTTATGGCCCCACGGAAAACACTACTTTCACCCTGACATACCAGGTGCGGTCGGCAGACTATATCCCTATCGGCCGGCCGATAAGAAATACACGGGTGTATATCCTCAATGGTCTGGGAGAGCCACAGCCTGTTGGCGTCGCAGGAGAGATATACATCGGAGGGGCGGGGCTTGCCCGGGGATATCTGGCGGAGAAATTTATCCCGGATCCTTTCCTGCCGGGTGAGCGTCTTTACCGTTCGGGCGATCTTGGTTACTGGATGGCCGATGGCAATATCGGGTTTGCCGGCCGGAATGATGACCAGGTCAAGCTGCGGGGCTTCCGTATCGAGCCGGGAGAGATTGCCGGTGTGCTGAAGCAGCATCCGGATATCGAAGAGGCCATAGTGCTGGCGGTCTCGCGTACTCTCAACGAAAAAGAGCTGGCAGCATATCTGGTCACCAGCAAGGCTGCCCCCTCCCTTCAGGAGCTGCGCAGTTTCCTGCAGCAATCCCTGCCGGATCATATGATCCCTGCTCATTTTGTCCGGCTCGACGCATTGCCGCTGACGCCAAACGGAAAGGTCGACAAGAAAGCGCTGCCGGATCCTTTCGAGCACGGTATGAGCGCAGGTGAGGAATACATGCCGTCCGAGACGTCTACCCAACAGCTGCTGGCCGAAGTCTGGCAGGAAAGGCTGGGTATAAATACCATCGGAATTACGAACAATTTTTTCACGTTGGGAGGGCATTCGCTGCTTGCGCTAAGAATGATCATGGACATCAGGAGCCGGCTGAATAAAAAGATGCCGGTAAGGATGATCTTCCAGCTGCCCACGATCCTGCAGATGGCGGAATACCTCGATAGTCTATCCGAGGAATTGCCCGAGTCGGATCAGCGTCACTCTATTGCTCCTGTCATTCGAATTGATGGAGAGGACTACTATGCCGCTACTCCGATCCAGCGTTACTGGATAGATGACAAGATCGATACTGCGGTAAAGCAAAGCGATCCGGTACATGGCCAGGTCCACATGGTCTTTGACATCGACGGGCCGTTGGATACCGATAGCTTTCGCGTCGCCCTCGGCAGGCTATTTCACCGGCATGAAAGTCTTCGTACGGTATTTCGCCTGATCGACGACCAACCGCTGCTGAAGGTTTACGTGTACGATGACCAACAATTATTCTTCGAGCTGAAGACGGCGATCGCAGGCAAGGAGCCGGAGGATTTTATCTTCTTCTCCGATGGCAAGACCAGGGTTGACAGACGCCCGCTGGTAAAGTTCAGATTGGTTGCTCAGGATACCGGGCATTTTGTCCTCTCCATCCTTGCACATCACGTTATCCTGGACGGCTGGAGCATGGGGCTGCTGATGCGTGATCTCATCGCTCTGTACTATGCCTGCAAAGATCATAAAGCGGATACGCTTCCGGAAATAAGGTCTCATCTGAAAGAGCAGCTTTTTTTTATCAACCGGTACAATAATGATAATTATGCAGCCCACCGGTTATACTGGGAGCAACGCTGGGCGGCTTTGCCGATCCCGCTGCGAATCCCCGGACACAATGGGACGAAGGCCGATATGAACGACCGGCTGCTGGGGACCGTAGCTTTTCCTTTCCTTTCGGGAGCTACGGAAAAGGTACATCAGCTGGTCCATTCTTCGGTCGCCAACCAGTTCATTGTCCTTCAGGCGAGCTTTCTTGCCTATCTCTTCAGCGTTGCCGGGCAGAATGACGTGGTCATCGGCACTTTCGTACTGGGCCGCGAGTTTGAAGGCGCCGAGAATGTCATAGGCTGCTTTACCGAAACCCGGCTTATCCGAACGGCGCTGGATGCGGGCGACACGATGTTGTCCGCCATCGAAAAGGTAAGAAGGTCCAATGAAGAGATGAGCACCTACCGGGCTTATACATTTGCAGACAGGCTTCAGGAACTGTGCCGCGAAAATGCCATCGGGGAGGAAGCCTTCCGGAAGATCAATATCCAGTATGCTACCGCTGGTTCCGGTATACCCGGCAACAGCCGGGCGTTGGATCTTTCTGTTGTACCCAGACCGCTGGCGGTCAACCGGATCTCCCCGGTCGACATCCAGCTTTATTTCTCCGCAACAGGCGCTGCTATCAATCTGGATATCGAGTATGACAGCAGCGGATATGAAAGGGGAGCTATCGACCACCTGGTGGCCGGTTACCTGGGTTATCTGGAGCGCATTACACCATTGGGGAACATCCTGTTAAAATCTTAAGGAATAAGTTATGACCTGTTCGAGTATCGTCAGCAATACCCAGCTTACATGGATCAGTGGCGGATTTAGCGGCCAGAATGCCACAGCGTTGCTCATACCTCAATACAATGAGGGGCGAAAACGCAATTTTATGGCAAGGCTTGATTATTACCGGCAGCTGGCGGAACAAAACCGTGGCAGGGTCGATGTTATCCTCATCGATGATGGCTCTACGGATAACAGCCTGGAAACAATGACGGATTATGTCCGGCAATGGTCGGACGCTTTCAACCTTGCCGCTATTTTTCCCAACGGGAATAAGGTAGGTGCGCTCAGTCATGTGTCCCTGGCCATACCGCATGAATTCATCATCCTTTCCGATTTTGACACGGATCTGGATGGGCTTTCAGAGCTGCTGGAGAAAAATGATATCTGGCGCAACGACACTCAGTGTATGGGATACTTTTTCCGGATGCTGCCTTTTGAAGGCAGCGGAAAAATTTTCCGGTATCAGCAGCTGGAATATTCCATGGCCAGGAGCCGGTACAAATTTCATGAAAAGGAAAATACTGTTCCTGTCATGCCGGGAGCCGGCTGTTGCATCAAGCGGGAAATGCTGAATGCTGTCTATCTCCGGCATAGCGGGCTTCGCAACGGGGAAGACCGGGAAGCCACGGCCATCGGACAACAAATGGGGTATGGCGTGTCCTATATGGATAAGGTGCTGGCCCTTACCCGACCGCCGCTGACGTACCGTGCTCTTGTCAAACAGCGTATCCGCTGGAACCTTGGCTATCTCGAAACTTTTTATTTGCAAAAAGATTTTTATTTCCGTGAGATGCGCAGGTTCAGCGCCATGGGTGTGCGGACCTTTATTGATCTTTTTTCCGTACTGCTGATCCTACTGATACCTCTGGCGCCGCTTTTCATAGGCTTTAATGCCTGGCTATATCTTTATCTGGGCGCCGGCTTTTACCTGTCGTGTATAGCGCTGTGCATCGGGATGCTCAGGATCGCTCCCCGGGAGTATGCTGAGATCAAACGCGATTTTATCCCGATAGTCCTTCTCTTTCCTGTTATCAAGCTGGGTATCGATTATGTTGCCTGGATGGCTGCGGTCATAAAATTCTTCCAAAAGAACTATGTACAGTACAAAATCAAACGTGCCTGACCGGATGCGGATATTTTGGATCTTCTGTCTGCTGTGCTGGCCGGGGTTGCTTGTGGCGCAGTCCACCGAAGGGATGGGGCAGTCCAAGGAACAGATGGCGCAGTCCACGGAACAGAAGGTGCGAAGCTTCCTTCTGGCGGAAATGAAGGCGCGCAGGATCCCCGGGCTCCAGGCAGCTGTCATACGGCATGGTCATATTATCCTGCAGGTCTCGATGGGGCTGGCCAATGCGGAAGATCTGACGCCGGTGTCGGACAGGACTGTCTTTCCTGTCAGATCTGTTACCAAGGCCCTGACGGGGGTGGCGATACTGCAGCTGGCGGAAGCCGGCAGGATCGATATTTCGGCTCCCCTTTCCCGTTACCTGGACAGTCTGCCTGCTCTTTGGGGCCAGGTAACGATCCAGCAACTGCTGACGCATACTTCGGGTCTGCCGGATTGCTGGGACGGCAACGACCGGATGCCGGATCCCGATGAAGACCTTGCCTGGGCCAAAGTACTGCGTAAGCCTGTCGGGTTTGTCCCCGGGAAAGGCTTCGGATTTGCCCAGACCAATTACATTTTACTAGGCCGGCTTATCGAGAAGCTCAGTGGACGGTCATTCGCAGAATTTATAAAAGAGCACCAATTCGCCGTTGCGGGCATGGTACGGAGTGGTTTTGGGGATTCCCGGGATGTCGTTGCCGAACTATCTCCCGACTACTGGTATTCACGCTATGTCCACGATTCGACGCAGCCGGCCACCGATCTGCAGGTGAATCTCCGGGTCTGGCCTTCTTACCTGCTGCCTTCTGTTGGTCTGTATACTTCTGCCGGAGAGCTTGCGCAATGGGCGTTGGCCCTGGAGGGGGGACGCCTGCTGTCCGCGGGGAGTCTGAAAATCCTGTGGACCCCGGAGACAGCGAGCCTGACGGAAGACGGTGGCTATGCCATGGGATGGTCTGTCACGACGAAGGTCTCCTCCCGTCGTATTATGGCTAGCGGCGGACAAAAGGCGGTGCTGGTTATTTATCCCGATGAAGATCTCGGTGTCATTGTTGTAACCAACCTGTTATCTTCTTCGCCGGAGCTGACGGCTGCTGCGGTGGCGAAATTTTTTACCCGATGAGGAATGCCACCCGGATAATCCAGCTTGGTCTTCCTTACTGGCGTCAGCTGTCGGGGCTGCTTATCCTCACTATTCTCAACGGCGTCTTCAGTCTGTATCTGCCCATCATCATTGCGAGGGGCATCGATGCCTGGTACACAGGGCGGTTCGTGCCCGGCGTGACCATCGGAACCTTTCTGGCGACAGCCGCTGCGGTGCTGCTGCTCACCTGGCTTCAGGGGTTTACCCAGGCCTGGTTCTCCGAGCGGGTAGCCGAAGATCTCCGCATCCGGCTTTCCGAAAAGATATCTGCCCAGTCCTATGCCTGGGTCGCCAGCAACGACAAGGATCACCTTCTCACCCGGCTTACGGCGGATGTCGACAGTATAAAGATCTTTATCGCACAGACCTTATTTCAATTAGCCGCGTCGATATTCATGGTGACATTCATCGTTGTGATTCTGGCTGTACTCAATCTGAGAATGGCTTTGTGGGTGTTTTTGGGTATGCTGATCATCGGTCTTGTGAATGTCACCTTATTAAAAAAGATCAGAGCGCTTTTCCGCAAGGGCAGGATATTGCTCGACCGGCTTAACAAGGTGATCGGCGAGAACATCGGCGGGGCCGGTCTTATCCGTGTCCTTGGCGCAGGCGGGCACGAAATGGAAAAATTCCAGGAGGTCAACAGGAGGGTCAAAGATCTGGGATATGATTCGGTGAGATTGCTGGCACGGTTTTTACCCATTATGCCCTTTACTTCTAACCTGACCTATCTGGCCATTCTGGTAGCCGGCAGCCGGCTGGTGCTGGACAAAAGTTTGACTTTGGGAGAATTCGCAGCGTTCACCAGCTATCTGGCTATGCTGGTCGCGCCGGTGCAGCAGATAACTTCTTCGGGCAATATCATTACAGCTGCTATAACCTCCTACGAACGGGTCGCGGGTATCCTTACCGCTCCCGAAGCACAGGAGACAGGCAGCATTACCGATCCCCTCCGGGGGAAGATCGAGATAGAGGGAATAAGCCTGGCGTACCGGCAAGTCCGGGTCCTGAATAATGTCAGCCTGATCGTAGAGCCTGGTTCCCGGGCGGTTATCCTTGGGCCTACCTCCGCTGGGAAGACGACGTTGCTCTATATGCTGATGGGCTTGATACCGTTACCTTGCGGCGCAGTCCGGTTCGACGGAAAAGACATCGGACAGTACAGGGAGGAACTGTTACAGCGTTGTATTGGTATTGTCTTCCAGGACCCGGTGATATTCCATCTGACGATCCGTGAGAACATCGTGTTTCATTCGACTGTGACGACGGCTGCATTGGAAAAGGCTATCGAGACGGCGGAACTGAAGGATTTTATCGACAGCCTTCCGGCGAAGCTTGAAACTGTTATTTCAGAAAAAGGGTCTGATCTTTCCGGGGGGCAGAAACAACGTATCATGCTTGCCCGGGCGCTGGTGACGGAACCAAAGATATTATTGCTCGATGATTTCACCGCGCGCGTCGATGTAAATACCGAACGCCGGATATTGGATAACCTGGCCAGTAACTACCCTGATATGACACTGTTATGCGCTACTCAGCAGATAGCCCGCGTGCAGGACTATGACCATATCGTATTACTCATGCAGGGGGAAGTCGTTTGCGCGGGTTCACACGAATGGCTTTTGCAGGCGAGCTCCGAATATGCCCGGTTATTCTATTTGCATAAAAGTAACTATGAATTACGACCTGAACGCACCAGCTGAGGGACTGCCCCGGAGCTCTACCCTGATGGCTCTCCGAAGCCTCTGGTCATATATACGTGACGGGAAAAAGGAATTCCTGACGGCCTTGCCCTTCATTGCGGCCAATTCGCTGCTCAACCTGACCGGCAGTCTGCTTCTGGGGTATGGTATCGATCACTATATACGACCGGGAGGAAGATCCGGGAACTGGTTTCCTATCCTTCTGCTGGGCGTTTATCTCGCGGCTTTTTGCACCAGCCATTTACAGAATAAGCTTACGGGCATCGCAGGACAGAAGATATTGTACCAGCTGCGTAATGCCGTTTTCGGGAAGCTACAATCGCTGCCGCTGGCCTTTTTTCACGCCAACCGGGCGGGGGATCTGATCGCAAGGGTGAATAATGATACGGAAAGCTTAAACCTTTTCTTTTCGGCTTTTCTGACGACATTCATTTCCTGTCTGTCGGCTGTCTGCGGCGCCTGTATCTTTATGCTGCTCATCCATTTCAGGCTGGGTGTCGCGGTGCTGCTGCCCGCGGTGGTGATCCTGGGATATACGCGTGTGGTCTCGCCCTGGATAAAGAGAAAAAATGCAGCCTGGCTGGCGGCGTCCGGAAGACTTAGCGCTGCCATTCTGGAAAACCTTGGTCATTTTAAAATATTCGTTGCCTTTCGACGGCAGGAATATTTTCGCAGCAGGATGGTGCAGGCGATCCGGGAGAATCAGGTTGCGGTGGCGTCAGCCACCGCGGCCAATAACAGTCTTATGGCGGTGTATGGATTTTTTTCCGCCATTGCTCAGCTGATCGTCCTTTGTCTGGGATTATGGCTGGCGGGGAAGGGGAATTTCTCGCCCGGGCTGCTGATCAGCTATCTGGCCTATTGCGCTTATTTATACAATGCTCTGCGATTGGTGTCTTCTTTCTGGGGGAATTTTCAGCAGGTGGTTGCTGCATGGCAGCGTATCAGCCACCTGCTGTTTTTGCAGGCGGGTTCATCAGCTGCTATTGGCTCATCGCCTGCTATTCTGCCGGCTGCGGCCGCTGAGCCCGATACAGCGGTGGTCCAGCTCTGTAATGTCGGCTTCGGCTATAATAAGGGCAAAGAGGTGCTGCACAATGTGTCCTTATCTTTTCATCCGGGCAGGAGCTATGCGCTGGTAGGACCGACAGGGGGTGGTAAGACAACCATTGCTTCGCTCATCGCCGGTCTGTATGAGCCGACGGCAGGAGTAGTAAGACTTGGAGGGAAGGACCTTCGGGCCTGTAGTGAGGATGAAAGAGTGAAGAGGATAGGGTATATCCTGCAGGAGCCGGTACTTTTCACAACAACGTTGAAGGAGAATATTCTGTATGGTCATCCTTTTTGCAGGGAGATGTCAATGAAGCAGGCCGAAGAGATCCTCGAGCGGGCCGGCATGCAGCATTTGCTGCATCTTTTTGAGGGAGGACTGGAAATGCCTATAGCGGCAGGCAGCGATGCGCTGAGCATGGGACAGAAACAGCTGATCGCTTTTATTCGGGCCGTCCTGCGCGATCCCGAAGTGCTGATCCTCGACGAAGCTTCGGCGAATATAGACCCGGCTACCGAACAGCTGCTGGATGAAATACTGAACAGAATGCCGGGCTCCGTTACACGAATTATCATTGCCCACCGGCTTGACACGATACGCAATTCAGATGAGATCTTTTTTGTAAACGACGGTCAGGTAATCCGGATGGATTCCTTTCAGGATACGCTTCACCGGCTGCTACGTGAGCGGCGGGTCAGCTGAAACAGCATCTTTAATAACACTATTATGCAAAAACAATTCAAAGCCAACTCCTCCTATAACCTTTTCCTGGTACTGTTCCTATGTATCCCGCTGGCGTTTTATAAAACCTATTTCTCTATTTTTCCCAAATTCACCGCCGGTGTCCAAAATTCTGCTGTCATTCATTTTCATGCGGCAGTGTCCTTTCTCTGGATCGTGCTGTTGATCCTGCAGCCTATGCTGATCCGGTACAAGAAGGTCAGGGTGCATCGCCTGATCGGTAAGTTCACTTATGTCCTGGCGCCTCTCCTTGTGTTGTCCTTTATCAGTCTTATGGTCACTTTTTACCGTGAGAGGGGCATGTCGGCACAACCTTTCGGGGAGGTTTTACAGCATTTTTACTTCCAGATCGCTCATACCCTTATTTTTTCGACATTTTATATTCTGGCCGTCGTCAACCGGAAGATTATTGGCCGTCATGCCGGTTATATGATCGCTACCGGTCTTATCTTTATCAATCCGATGCTCCGGCGCGTGTTCACCAACGGCTTTAATCTATCCTTTACCGTTGCAGAGACCATTGCTCTGCTGGTGACCGATCTGGCCGTCATCAGCCTGTTATTGTTTGCCAGACGGCGACATCTTAATTATAAGCTTTACTATATTATTCTGGCGACGTTTTTGGTATACCAGATACCTATGTTCATCATGATCTATATTCTATACCCTGGTATGTAACAGGAATTCAAAAACTGGAATGTTATCCGGCGATCAGCTATCCGGCGGCCACCTGCCTCCTTATACTCTTTCCCTGACCTTCGACGACGGCCCGGGAACCAGCAGGGCCAGCTGCGGGCCTAAAACCCTGCGGCTGGCAAGATACCTCAGCAGCCAGGGGATCCATGCGACCTTTTTTTTCACAGGAGAGGCCGTCGAAAAGCATCCCCGCATAGCTGCCGCCGTGCATCGTCTGGGTCATCTCGTCGGCAATCATACTTTCAGCCATCCCCGTATGACCCAGGCTTCGGTTGACCGAATGGGTCTTGTTGCTGAGCTGCATCGGACCAGCGGGCTGATCGCCAGGTATTGCCGGGACAATATCATTTGGTTTCGCGCCCCTTATGGTGAATGGGATGAAGACATCGCCCGCTATCTCAACAGCAGCCTGGGCGATGTTTACAAGTACCGTGGCCCGTACCGCTGGGACATCGACGCGAAAGACTGGGAATTCTGGCGTAATGGAGATTCTGCGGCAGCTTGTGCCGATGCCTATCTGAGGGCAATAGAAGATAATGGTCGGGGCATCGTTCTGCTGCACGACTCCTCAAGCGACGACATGAATATAAAAAAGAACAATCGCACTTTCGAAATGATCCGACTGCTGATCCCCTGCCTGAAAGCGCGGGGTTATCAATTCACCAGGCTGGATAAAATTCCTCCGACCTCATAAAACCGGTACCAAAGTGGAAGAGAACACTGTAGCGATCATCGGCGTCGGCCTCATCGGCGGCTCGATGGCTGCAAGGATCAGATCGAGAGGCCTTTTCGGCCGTATCATCGGCGTCGATAATAACCCCGATCATTGCGAGCAGGCCCTGGAGCTTCGGCTCGTCGACGAGATATGCGCGATAGTGCCTGCAGTCCGTGCTGCCAGCCTGGTCATCCTGGCGACGCCGGTAGACAGCATGCTGCACTTGCTGCCGGCGATACTAGACGAGGTGGGTGACCAGGTCGTTATGGATACGGGCTCGACCAAGCGGAAGATCTGCGAGAAGATAAAGGATCATCACCGGCGTGGACGGTATGTGGCCACCCACCCGATGTGGGGGGCGGAATTTCATGGTCCGGCGGCCGCCAGGGCGGAATCCTTCGAGAACAGGGTAGCGGTCATCTGCGAACACCATCTGAGCGACACCGGCGCTCTTCAGACAGTGCGTTGTTTTTACCAGGGTATGGGGATGCGGCTGACGGAAATGGGATCGGAGAACCATGATATGCATACGGCCTATATCAGCCATCTTCCCCATGTCATCTCCTATGCGCTGGCCAATACCGTGCTGGAAAAAGAGGTGGCAGAAGATACCATCTTTACGTTAGCCAGCGGAGGGTTTGACAGCACGATCCGCCTGGCGAAGAGCAGCTCCACCATCTGGACTCCCATCTTTCACCAGAACAGGGAAAATATCGTATCCGTGCTGGACGAATACATGGAAGAGCTACAGAAATTCAGGGCTTGCCTTATCATCGGCAATGACCTCGATATGACCCGGCTCATCGACAATGCCAACATCATCCGGAAGGTTTCAAAATAACCCGTTGGCTCACCTGCTAAAATCATCGGCCCATGCCAGATACAATCATTCATAGTCTTCGTCACCACGCCCAGGCCACGCCGTCCAGGACGGTCTTTCAATTCCTGAACGATGGCAGGATCACCGGGCAGCTTGCTTTCGGCGAGCTGTATGCAGCTGTCCAAACCCTTGCGGAACGGCTTCGCCCAAGACAGCTAAGAGGACAGCGGGTGCTGCTGGTATACCAGGATGCTTATCCGTTCATTATTGCGTTTCTGGCTTGTCTTACCGAAGGGATCGTGGCTGTTCCAGCCTCCTTTCCGCGCGGTGGACAGCAGTCCCGAAGGCTGGGGGCCATCGTCGACGATGCAGAAGCCTCCATCATACTTACCTGCACCGGGTCTGCGCCTGCGCTGGATAAAGAAGGTCATCAGGCCGAGCTCGTGTTTTCAGATGAGCGTGTCCCGATAACGATCGATCCGGCAACCAATCCCCATCCGGCAACCGATCCAGATCCGGCTATAGATCCATCTTCCGGGGATATCGCATTTATTCAATATACATCCGGATCCACCTCCGAACCTAAAGGAGTAATCATACGCAACAGCCAGATCATGCACAACCAGCACCAGATAGCACGCGCTTTTGGCTGTCAACAGGACTCGGTTATCTTTTCCTGGCTGCCCTTTCACCATGATATGGGTCTTATCGGGAATATCCTGCACGCCATCTACATCGGCTGCCGCTGCCTGCTTATGGACCCCTTTCAGTTCATCCAGCGGCCGCAGCGCTGGCTCGAGGCCATTTCGAACTATCAGGTTACCCATAGCGGGGGACCCGATTTTGCCTATGCGCTTTGCAGGGAAAGGTTCAGCGCGGATGAGTTGTCCAACCTCGATCTGTCCAGCTGGAAGGTGGCCTACAATGGGTCGGAGCCTATACAGGCGAGGACTATCCAGGAATTTTTGCAATGCTTTGCACCGGCAGGTTTTGATCCTGCTGCTTTCCATCCCTGTTACGGATTGGCGGAGGCTACGCTCATGGTGAGCGGGGCCAAGCCTCTTCGACAGCCGGTGATCCTTTTCGATGTTCCCTTTGGCAGCGATCCGGCTGCGACCTCTGCTGGTCCGGCCGCGACCTCCATTGTCAGCTCCGGAGCTATTGTTTGTGACCTCGATCTGTGTATTACTACCGCGGAAGGCCAGCCTGTCACCGGCGAACGGACCAGCGGGGAGATCTGTATTGCGGGGGACAATGTCATGGAAGGTTATTGGCAAAAGGACAGCAGTTCCTATTACTATGAAATCGAAGGAAAACGATATTTCCGGACCGGCGACAAAGGATTTGTCTGGCAAGGCGAGCTCTTTATATTAGGCAGGATAAAAGAAATGCTGATCATCCGAGGCCGTAATTTTTATCCTTACGATCTCGAGTGCGCTGTCGCTCATGCCGACCCGGCTATCGGCGCCGGTGGCGTGGCGGTCTTTGGCATTCATCATCCTGCAGACGCCTTTATAGTGTTGGTGGAGATTCGCCGGCAAGCGCTAGCCGATGCGGGCGCGCTGGATGCGGAAAAGCTGATCCGCAAGCTCGACAGCGTTATCGCAGATGGTTTTGGCATCACTCCCTATGACATCGTGCTGACCTCGCCACGGCAGATCCCGCGGACGACAAGCGGAAAATTACAACGGTTGAATTGCAGCCGGCTCTATCTGGAAGATGCCTTTCCTATTCTGCTATCCAAACGGCAGCTGTTTATCGATACAGCAACCGATATGGCCGATATGGACAGGCTGTCAGCGGCTGCAATGCAGCAGGAACATGAAGGCGCCGTCCGGGAATATCTGCTGTCGGTCCTGCATTTCATGTCGGGCACTCCTGACGGGAGTATTACCGACGACACCTCACTTACGGCATTAGGCCTTGATTCGATGACTCTGATGCAATTTGTCGCCAGGGTCAACAGGGAACTGGGGCTGAACATCGAAGTGGCCAATCTGTTCCGGATCAACAGCCTGTCAGGTTTTATCCGCATGACAGAGGATATTCTCTGGCTAAAGAAAGCCGGCAATGAAAAAGGCCGGCAAATAATAATATGATACAATTACGAGATATGCTCAATCCGACGCTGGCGGCGCTGGGCGAAGACGTGATGGGTTTTCTGAACGAAGTTCAGCTCAATTATCCCGAAGCCATTTCATTTGCTTCCGGCAGACCCGACGAACAATTCTTTTCGCTGGAGCAGCTGCAGGACTATTTTGATCTGTACGTTGCCACCACGGCTGCCCGTCAGAAAACCACAACCAAAGAAGTATTGGGCCGCATCGGCCAGTATGGCAGGACAAAGGGCATCGTCAATGAAGAAGTCGCCAGATGGCTCAGCGTCGACGAGAACATTCACGTAAAGCCGGAGGACATCCTGATGACAGTCGGCACCCAGGAGGCAATCGTGCTTGCGATTACTGCGCTCTGTGATCGCGAAAAGGATGTTATTCTTTTCGAAGATCCCACTTATGTAGGGATCGCCCATTTTTCCATCCTCGCGGGCTATTGCGGCGGCGCGGTGCCTGTCGGCCCCGACGGTATATCGCTCCGCAAACTGGAAGAGGAGATACTCCGGCAGGATGGTTTGGGCAGAAGGGTCAAGCTGGTTTATGTCATCCCTGATCACCAGAACCCCACGGGCTGTACCATGCCATTGGAAAATCGCCTGCAATTGCTGCAACTGGCTGAGCAGTATGATTTTTTCATCCTCGAAGACAATGCTTACGGAGAATTCCTTTATGAGGGTGTGCCGCTCCCCGCATTGAAAGCTCTGGACAGGCGGCAAAGGGTCATTTACCTGCGATCTTTCTCCAAGACCCTTTTCCCTTCGCTGCGACTGGCGGCTCTTGTCACCGACGCAAAGGTCCGGGACGAGAAAGGAGCTGTGGCACTCAGCGATGTGCTGGCCCTCGTGAAAGGATATGTCACTGTGAATAGTTCGGCTCTCAACCAGGCGGCCCTGGGTGGCCTGTTACTCAGCCATCAATATTCCCTTCGGGAGTTCAGCCGGCCAAAAGTGGCCGGCATGCGCTTCAAACGGGACATGCTGCTACGAGCCCTGGAAGCAGAGATGGGTAACCTTAATTTTCCGGAGGCCTTTAGCTGGAACAGTCCTTCCGGGGGATTTTTCATCCGCATTGCCCTGCCTTTTAATGTCGACCGCCAGGATGTGATTGCCTGTGCCGAGAAGTTCGGGGTCATTTTTACACCGATGTCCTTTTTTTATTTCAATGGCGGCGGCCAGAATGAGATCCGACTTGCTTTCAGCAATGTCAGTCCGGAAGAGATCAAAACAGGCATTGGAAGGCTGGCCGGCTTCCTCGAAAGCAAGCTCACTAAAAATATAAAAAATAGTTATGAACAAAGCACCTGAGATCATTGAAACCGAATTGCTGCCAATGGAATACGACTTTGTCGAATATTTTGTCGGCATGGCCAAAATGGTAGTCTACTGGCATGTAAAAGCTCTCGGCTTTCATGTCGTTGCCTATTGCGGACCGGAAACAGGCGTGCCAGACCGCTGTTCGTATTTTATCCGGAAGAATAACATCAAGCTCGTGATCACATCCGCCTCCCAGCCTTCCTCTTATAAGATCGTTTCCTTTGTCGATCTGCATGGCAATGGGATCAAAAGGCTGGCGGTCCGCGTCGAGAATGTGGCCGCGGCATTTGAAAAAGCCATTGCTGACGGAGCCATGCCGCTGCAGCGTCCCGAATCCATCTCCGACCAGCGGGGGACTGTACACCAGGCTTCCCTGAAGATCTTCGACGACAATGAGATCGTGTTCGTTAATTATGATAATTACAACGGTGACTTTATGCCGGGATATGTGAATGTGGAAAAGGACTGGGATACCGGCGGAGAAGACTCTGCGCTGGAAAAGATCGACCATGTTGCCTGTGCACTGCGATTAAATGAAATGCGGCTTTGGGAGGGCTATTTCAACAATATCTTCCAATCCCGTACCGTCGGCCATTTTGATGAAAGGCGGAATGCTGGTGAAAAGAAGGCCGGGATGCTTTTGAAGGTGCTGCAATCCGGTAATAAGGGGATCAATAATGTTTTGGTTGAACCCGATCCCGCTGTCAAATCTCAGGTACAACTTTTCGTAGACCAGCATTATGGCGCGGGTATTCAGCACATCGCCTTTGCCAGCTCCAATATCTTTCATACGGTGTCTGTACTGAGAGCGGGCGGGTTGAGGTTTACCCGCAACCCGGATTCTTATTACCGTCAGCTGGCGATCGATCATCCGCAATTGGATGTTGCTACCCTGCAAAAGCATGGGGTGCTTTGCGAGGTGTTCGGTGAAACTTTGCTGCTGCAGATCTTCACGACTCCTATCGGGGACAGGCCGACGTTCTTTTATGAGATCGTTCAGCGTGTTAATAATTACGATGGCTTTGGAGTCAATAATATCCGCGCACTGTTTGCTGCCGTCGAGGCCGAACTGGCGGGCAGCATTTGAGCAGGTATGGAAATTCTACAGCAGCTGCAGGCGATAGTTGGTGCTTCCCATATACTGACCGATGCCGAAAGCCTGTACTCTTACAGCTATGATGTCCTGTCACGGAAGGTCTTTCTTCCTCTTGCCGTATTGCTTCCGGGGTCAACCGGTGAAATATCAGCTATCCTGCGGCTATGCAATGAGCGACGTATCCCGGTCACTGTTCGCGGCGGTGGTACGGGGGTCAGCAGGGGCGCGGTCTCCTCTTCCGGCGGCATCATCTTGTCGCTGACAAGGCTCGACAGGATCATCTCCATCAACCCTGTCGACCGAACGGTGACTGCTGAAGCCGGCGTCATTACCCGGCGGATACAGGAAGCAGCGGTGGCGGCGGGACTGGTGTTCCCGCAGAACATCAGCAGTGCCGGGTCATCGTTCATCGGGGGCAATATTGCGGTCTCGAGTGGCAGTCCCAAGTCGCTGAAATACGGGCCGACCAGGCAGCTGGTCCGCAACCTGGAGGTTGTGCTGGCCGATGGCCGGGTGATGTGGACCGGCAGGAATGTTACTAAAGATGCCACCGGGTTCCATCTAACCCAACTGTTTGCCGGCAGCGAAGGCAGCCTGGGCATTATTACCAAGGTTGTGCTGCAACTGACTACGCCGGTCACCGAGCTGCTGGCAATGGTCCCTTTCTCCTCGCTGGATGCTTTGTTCGATTGTGTATACCGCTTATTCAGGGAGGGGTGTTCGCCATCCGCCATGGAGTTCATCGATGCAAAGGGCTATGAGCTTGTATCCTGCTTTTTGGGAAGGGAAGTTCCCGCGTCGGGGCCGGTACAAGGTCTGCTCTGGATCGAACTGGAGGGAAAAGACAGCGGGGTCATGATGGACGAGCTTTTTGCCATAACGGAACTTATCCGCTGCTATACTGATGAAGAGATCTCCATTGGGCAGACCAGACAAGAGATGGATCTGCTTTGGGAGATGCGGGCGCGTACCGGTGATGCCGTTGTAGCTGCTTCTGCCTTCCGCGATATCGATATTGCCGTACCCCGCTCGGCAATAAAAGAAATGTACGCCGCGCTGCAGTCCATCACGGCTCATCCTGGAATGCCTTTTACGTTGCTGGGACATATCGGGGATGGTAATTTCCATATCAACCTGCTGCAGATGGATACTCCAGCCGCGGAATGGGAAGAAAAGGTTACCGCCGTCATTTCCCGGACTTTTGAAGCAGCAGTAAAGCTGGGGGGCACTATATCGGGGGAACACGGGATCGGCTCTACTCATCTTCCGCATCTCCCGGATGCCCTTGCGTCCTGCAATCTTGAGCTTATGAAGGCGATCAAGCGGATCTTCGACAGCAACAATATCCTCAATCCCTGGCCATCTTACTTTTTCAATCCTAAAGCATAATGAAATGATCAAGGTATACAGAAATATAGGTTACTTATTTTTGATCCTGCTGGTTTTCGTCATAGCGGGTTTTTTCAAAACTTATTTTGTATTCATCCCCAATTTTCCCGCGACCACTACCCGTGTCATTCACTTTCATGCGCTGGTGCTGTCGGCATGGGTCCTGCTACTTATCGTTCAGCCGCTGCTGATCCGGTATAAAAAGCTGAAGCTGCATCGAATGGTGGGCAAGTCAGCCTATGTCCTGGCACCGCTGGTCGTTGCCTCTTTCATCGCCCTGATGTTCAAACATTATCACGATCAGAAGATGGAAACGTGGACATTCCGGGCGATGTTTTCGGAATATTATTTCCAGGGCCTTCACACCTTGCAGTTCACGCTGTTCTATATTTTGGCGATGCTGTACAAAAAGAACGTCACCCTGCATGGAGGGTATATGATCGCGACAGGCTTCATCTTCATCAACCCGAGTCTGCTGCGGGTGTTTCTCCTGGTTTTCGCTGTTCCTTATCCGTGGGCCCAGACCTTTACCAGCCTCGTTACGGACGGTGTTATTCTTTCTCTGCTCTTCTTCATTCGGAGCAAGGGGCTCGACTACAGATTCCTGCTGGTCATCCTTGCTACCTTTCTGCTATATGATATTCCCATGATGTTGAAAGTCTGGGGCTAAATATTCCAAAAATCTTACCTGCAATGGATATTCTCAAGATAGTAGCCGAGCTAAAAAAGTATGATATCGTCCCGGTGCCAGAGGGGGATAAGATCAGGCTTACCGGCAACACGGAGGCGCTGCCTGCGCGTCTTATAGAAACTGTTACCGCTAATAAGGAGACGCTGCTGAAATATCTGCATTCGTTGCAGCACCAGATGGACGCCGATTCGATACCTGTAGCAGCCATGAAACCATGGTATCCCTGTACGGCTGCACAGAAAAGAATGTGGTATCTGAGCCAGTTCGATAATTCAGAGGGGCTTTACAATATCCTGGTTCCTGTTCATATCCGTGGCTATGCAGATGAAAAGAAGCTGCAGTCTGCATTCAGCCAACTGGTGGAGCGGCATGCCATTCTGCGTACTCGGTTTTCCGTCATCGAGGGCCAGCTATTCCAGCGGGTAGGTACGGGACAGGAATTCACGTTGGATTGCAATGATCTGGTCCTTGAAAAAGATAAGGCCGGCTGGCTGCGTGGTCGAATAGCGGAGCTGCAGCGGCTGTCTTTCCAGCTGGATAAAGACCGGCTCTTCCGGGTGGAGCTGGTAAAAATATCGTCCGGGGAATATGTGCTGTTACTTGTCATTCATCATATCATCAGTGATGGATGGTCGGTGAGAATAATGCTGCAGGAGGTCGTGGAGAACTACGGCGGGGGAGCCGCCGGCGGGGCTCCGCTGGCTATTCAATACACTGATTTTACGGAATGGATGGAGCAGCGTTTGGCCGGAGAACGAAGCCGTGAGGCAATTAAGTTCTGGCAGAGCAGGTTTCCTGAGGCGCCACCGGTGCTCTCTTTGGCGTTTGATTTCCGGCGTCCGCCCGTATTGACGTTCGAAGGCAGCTATTTGCAGGCAGACATGTCGCCTACGATCCATACTGCTTTGCCGGACTTTTGCCGGCAGCGCAATACTACGATTTTCCATTTCCTGCATATGGCTTTGTCCATAATGCTTTCGAAATATTCGGGTCAATCTCAAATTGTCATCGGCGTTCCGGTCTCGGGTCGTATCCATCCCCAGCTTCATAACCAGCTCGGGCTGTATGTCAATACCATTCCGCTGCGCTGCGATATCGAAAGGGAAGAGACCTGCAATTCGCTGCTGAGCAGGCTGACCGCGGAGGCCCTCGACGCTTTCGAATTTCAGGATCTTCCGCTGGATGACATCATAGGGAATATCTCTGTCAATAGAGATCCTTCCCGGAATCCTTTGTTTGACGTTTTGCTCGTCCTGCAAAGTCCGGCGCCCCGGCTTGTCCGTCCGGAGGAACAGCTGTCTTTCGAATTGGGCCTGCCTCATGAATATACAATCGGGGCGGAGGGAGGGCAGGGTGTGCCGCGGCCCGCAAAAACCGACCTCAGCTTCGTTTTTGACTATCGGCCGGACGGGAGCATGTTCCTGGAAATAGAGTATTCAGTCAGGCTCTTTTCGCGGGAGACGGTTGGCCGGATGTATAAGCATCTCGATCATATCATCCGCCAGGTGCTGCTGCAACCGGAAATAGCCGTCGGCGGGATCAGTATGGTTGACGAAATGGAAGAGCGGGTACTGCTGCACGAGTTCAATGCTCCGATCGGGGAGATAAAGGAGAACAATATTTTATACTTGCTGGATCAGGCCTTGAAGGACTATGCCGGAAGAACGGCTGTCATATCATCCGAAGGCAGTCTCTCTTATGAAGAGATCGCTGTCCATGCGGCGGGTGTGGGTCGCGTGGTGGCGCGGGAATTAGGGGGGCAGGAGTTAGGGGTCGAGGGAACTCCCCTTGTTGGGCTGCTGATTGGCCGTTCTCCCTTTGTCATTCCGACTATCCTTGGCATCTGGTCTGCCGGCGCGGTGTATGTTCCTATCGATCCTGTTTATCCATCCCAACGGATCGGTTATATCATTGAAGACGCGAAACCGGATATCCTTATCGTCGATGATATCAATGCAGGGCTGGTTCCCGCGGGTTATACCGGTAAGGTTCTTTTCATGGATAAGGTAATCAATACAGATATGCCGGCGGATCCCGCGCTGGTCTCCCTTACTGTTCCTTCCGATTCCACAAAAGACAGGCCGGCCTATATCATATATACTTCCGGCTCTACCGGAAAACCCAAAGGGGTCAGTATCGATCATGGGAATGCGATCGCCTTTTTCCGTTGGGCGCAACGGGAATTTGCCAGCACACCTTTCAAACTTTCCTATGCTGTCACCTCATATTGTTTTGATCTGTCCCTGTTCGAGCTTTTTGTACCGTTGTTGCTTGGAAGGACGATCCGAATGCTTCCTTCCGCATTGCATATCCCGTCATATATAGCACAGGATGACAGCGTTTTGCTCAATACAGTGCCTTCGGTCATTGACCGGCTCAGGGCGGACATTGACTGGCGGAATGTCACAGCTCTCAACCTGGCCGGGGAAGAGCTGAATCCGGCCATTATCATGGGGCTGGATCCCAAAGCCATTGAAATTCGAAACCTATATGGTCCTACGGAGGACACTACGTATAGTACGATGTACCGGGTCATGGATCCGCCGTCCGCCACAAATGCCATCCCTATCGGCAAACCCGTGGATCATACTCAGCTGTATATCCTTGATGAACATCGTCATTTGGTGCCCGTCGGTGTGGAAGGAGAAATATATCTGTCCGGCCTGTCTACGTCCTCCGGTTACTTACATCGTCCGGGGCTAACTGCTCACTCATTTCTGGATAACCCGTTTGTTCCCGGTCTCCGGATGTATAAGACGGGAGATATTGGCAAGTGGCTTCCTGACGGTAACGCGGTGTTCCTGCGTCGTATCGATCATCAGATGAAGATCCGGGGTTACCGGGTAGAGCCAGAGGAGATAAGGCATTCACTGGAAGAACATCCGTCGGTGAAGCAGGCGCTGATCACTTCCCCGCGGGTCAATGGCGAACAGCGCCTCGCGGCTTACTGGACAGGCGAAGCGACGGTTTCCGAACTGAAAGCTTTTTTAAATCTCCGCCTGCCGTCCTGGATGATACCGGATTACTGGATACGGCTGACTGCGTTTCCACTCACCGTCAATGGAAAGCTTGATCGCGCGAGCCTGCCTGATCCACAGACGAAAGGCCTGCTTTCATCGTTGCCTGATGAAGCTATTCCAATGACGCTATGGCAAGAAAAACTTAGTGATATATGGAAAGAACTACTGGGCCGTGTAACTATCGGCATCGACGAATCCTTTTTCGATGGCGGCGGCAGCAGTCTGCTCATCGCGAGACTGAAATACCTGGTCGAATACCGGCTACACCGACAGGTCAGCATCAACGAGTTGTTCTCCAACCCGACGATTCGCCGGCAGGCTCAACTGATAGAACAGCGACCGCGTTTTCTTACCGGCCATATTCCGACAATAGCCGACGACGTCTCTTATCCCATATCCCTTACACAGGAACGGCTATGGCTGCTTACCCGATATGAAGAGGCTTCGGTTGCTTATAATATGCCTGCCGCCTTCCTTGTCGAAGGAACAGTCGATATCGTCCTGCTGCAACGATCTTTTGAGGCCCTGACCAACCGGCATGAGATACTTCGCACCATATTCCCTTCCGGCGAGACGATGGTGCAGCAGGTGATGGCGCCTGGTCAACAGGATAATACAATTAAGATACTGACCTATGACGTCCCATTGGATGAGGCGGACGAGTCAGCGCTGCTGCTACAGCTGGCAAGGATCCCTTTTCAATTGGATAAAGGGCCTCTTATCACGGCCACGCTGTTGCTTAACGGTAACCGCAGCATCCTTTTTTTCAACATGCACCACCTCATCAGTGATGGGTGGTCCGTCGGGACTATGTACAAGGAATTGCTGGGGGATTATTTCGCGCGGCTGCGGGGCAAAGAGCCTGTGCTTCCGGTATTGGCCCTGCAATACCGGGATTATGCGCATTGGCAGCAGGAAAGGGCTGAGGGCGTCGGGTACCGGCAGGATCTGGCCTTCTGGACGGGCGTCGTAGCCGGGGCCCCTGTGTTGCAATTACCTACGGACCGCAACAGGCCGGTAGTGAAGACTTATAACGGAAGTAAATTCAGCCTGCTCATCGGAACCGGGTATCGGCATCAGCTGATGGAGCTACAGCAACGCGGTGGCGCCAGCCTTTTTATGGTGCTCACGACTTTGGTGCATGTTCTGCTGAAAAAATATTCCGGCCAGGATGACTTTGTCACCGGCATACCGGTTGCGGGGAGGGATCATCAACAGCTCGAAGGCCAGGTTGGATTTTATGCCAACACCCTTGCTATCCGGACGAAGATGGATCCGGCCGATTCCTTCTCCGTTGTTTTGCAACAGCAGAAGACTACCGTGCTTGAAGCCCTGGATCACCAGGATTGTCCTTTTGGCCTGGTGCTGCAACAGCTGTCCCTTCAGCGGGACTTATCGCGGTCACCTTTGTTCGATGTAATGATATTGCTGGAAGAGATGGTGACCGGAGTGGAAACCGAAGGTTCTGGAACTGCGTTCCGGCGAATTCCTATTGATCCGCACACTGCAAAATACGATCTGACCTTTGGTTTCATACATACTCCGGATGGTCTGTGCCTGGATCTGGAGTACAATACCGACTTATATTACCGGGCGACTGTCGAGCGTATGGCGCGGCATTTCCTGTTAGTGCTGGAACAGGTGGCTATTGATCCGGATATTGTTATCCGCGATATCAGCCTCATCGATGACAATGAAAGCAGTCTGCTCCGGGCAAGGACTGACCGTTCCGATGTTCCTTATGATGAGTCCGCTACCATTATCAGTCTCTTTGCTGAGGCTGTCTCGCGCTATCCGGAAAAGATCGCCCTTCGATATGGGGAAAAAACGCTGACATACGAAGAGCTCGACCGGCTGAGCAGCGGTCTGGCGGCAGGCCTACGGCTCAATGGCGGAGTACGCACAGGCGACCGGGTGCTGCTCTGGTTCCAGCGCAGTGAGCTGATGGTGGTGGCCATCGTGGGTGTTTTAAAGGCCGGGGCAGTTTATGTGCCGGTTGATCCCGATTATCCTTTCCACCGCATAGACTATATTATTGAAGATACCAATAGCCAGTTGGTACTGGCCGGGGGGCCGCCGGACCAGCGGATCTGCCAGCAGTGGCCATCCCTGCAATGGATCGATGCGTCTTCGGGTGAATGGTTGCTGTCAAATGCTGAACCGGGCGCTGATGCCGGGGCTGGATATGATCCGGTTTCGATCGCGCCTTCCGACCTTGCTTATATTATTTATACTTCCGGCACGACGGGAACACCCAAGGGTGTGATGATCGAACATCGCAATGTGGTCCGGCTGCTATTTAACGCCGAAATGCCATACGACTTTTGTTCATCCGACAAATGGGTGCTGTTCCATTCCTATTGTTTCGACGTGTCTGTCTGGGAAATATTCGGCTCTCTTTTGTACGGAGGCATGCTGTCGATCCTTTCCAAGGAGACGATCCAGGACAGCAGGGCATTTTATGACTTTTTACTGGAGGAGGGCATAACGATACTCAATCAAACTCCCACAGCATTCCGCAGTCTTGCCCTTAATAATGAAAACAGGTTTGAGGCGGAATGCCTGTCTGCCGTTCGTTACCTCATTTTCGCGGGTGAAGCGTTGATGCCCGAGATCCTGAAAGCCTGGCGGGAACACATGCCTGCCTGTCATAACATCAATATGTACGGCATCACCGAGACAACGGTGCACGTCACCTTCAAGGAGATCACGGATCTTGAAATCAGGAGCAATATCAGCAATATTGGTCATCCTTTACCAACACTAAGTCTCTATGTGCTCGACAAGGATCTTCAGCCGCTACCACCCGGTATTCCGGGGGAGCTTTTTGTGGGCGGGGCAGGGGTTGGCCGTGGATACTGGAACAAAGCGCAGCTGAGTGCGGAAAGATTTCTGCCCGATCCCTTTTATCCCGGCGGAAGATGTTACCGTTCCGGCGACTATGCCCGACTTCTCGACACCGGGGACATCGAATATATCGGCAGGCGGGATGACCAGGTCAAGATCAGGGGACATCGCATCGAGCTTAATGAAGTGGCTGCTGCCATTGGGGGCATGCCTGAGATAAAAGATGTCGTGGTGTTACCTGTTAAGGATGCTGCCAGCGACAGTGAGCTGGTTGCTTACTATATCACCGGCAGGAAGGACAGCACAGGAATGGCGACCACCGAAAAGGGCATTTCTGCGTCGCAGCTTCGTCGGCAACTGCAGGAAGTGCTTCCTTCCTATATGATCCCTGTCTACCTGGTCAATGTACCTTTCTTCCCGATGAACTCCAATGGGAAGCTGGACAAGGCGGCGCTGCCGGGTCATCTGTCCGGGCAGGGAGGCGAAAAAAGGGCTGTCGCCCGCAACGAGACCGACAGCTGGCTTATCGGTTGCTGGGAGCGAATACTCGAGCGGGAGAATATCAGCATACTGGATAACTTTTTCGATCTCGGCGGACACAGCATAAAGGCCACGCGTGTCATTGCTGCTATTGCCGATCATTATGGCGTGAAGATCGACATTGGCACCTTCTTTCGCGAACCCACTATCGAGCCTCTTTCCGATCATCTACGGGCCCGGCATTCGGATCACCTCCGGACCGGGCATTTGCAAGCCGGCCTTGCTGCTGCTGACGGCTCCAGCTCTGCCAGCCGGCTCCCCTCCGGAAGTCGTAGCCGTGACCTCATCAGGCCATTGCCACTGCAGGCGGATTATGTCCTGTCATCCGCGCAGCGCCGGTTGTGGCTGCTCAGCCGCAACGAAGATGCCAGTGTAGCCTATCACGTACACGGCAGCTTTATTTTTTCAGGTAATGTCGGGGTGCCGGCTCTGGAATCGGCCTTTCATCGTCTGCTGACAAGACACGAGATCCTGCGGACAGTCTTTCGCCTCAATGCCGAAGGTGAGATCAGGCAGACTGTCCTACCGGCCGGGGGCACTGGTTTTAACCTGGAGCAGGAGGACCTGCGCGGTGACCCCGAAAAAAAGACCAGTATCAACTACAGGCTGGATGAGTTTCGCAGCCGGCCTTTCAACCTTGCAGCGGGACCCCTGGTACGTGCTGCTATCTACCAAACAGGATCGGAAGAATGGGTGTTTGCCTGTTGTATGCACCATATCATCAGTGATGGCTGGTCGATAGATATTTTCACCCGCGAACTGCTGACCCTTTATTGCGACCCTGAAACACAGTTGTCCCCGCTCACGATACAATATAAAGATTATGCTGCGTGGCAGCAGGAAAGGCTTATTGGTGGAACGCTGGCTACCGACCGGGCCTATTGGCTGCGGCGATTTAGTGGAGAAATACCCGTCCTTGCCTTGCCGGGAGATAAGATACGTCCTACTGTAAAAACGTACTATGGTGACAGACTTTTGCTGGAATTGGAGAATTCCCAGGTGACGGCCTTAGCCGGAGTTTGCCGGGAAGCCGGATCTACCCTCTTTATGGGATTGCTTGCTGCCGTCAATCTCCTGCTGCACCGCTATACAGGCCAGGATGACATCATCACCGGCAGCCCTGTTGCGGGCCGGGAATTGGCCGATCTCGACAACCAGCTCGGCTTTTATGTCAACACCCTTGCCTTGCGCAATCATTGTCCTGCAGACACGGGCTTCAGGCAGTTACTGCAGGAAGTACGACGAAATACCCTGGAAGCCTATCAGCACCAGGAACTTCCATTCGATGAGCTGGTTGCTGTTCTGCCGCGGCACGATCCGAGCCGTAACCCATTGTTCGACGTCTGGGTGGTGGTTCATCATGACCAGGGGGCCATGCCGGACCCCGGGTTTCGCATTGCCGATTATACAGCAGGTGCAGACCGTACGGGGCGATACGACCTGATGTTCAGTTTTAGCGTCAGTGGGGACAGGATCAAGGCCGAGATCCAGTACAATACCGATATATTTCTGCCCGGCACCATTCATCGTATGGCTGAACATTTTCAGCGTCTGCTGGCTTGTGCGGTCCGGGATCCGGATAAACCCATCGGGCGGCTGGATATGCTTACTGATGACGATCGTGATGAGCTGCAGACCTGCGGCGTCTCTGCAAGGCTCACGGAGATGAAAGTGAAGACTATTGTTGAACTGTTCGAATCCCAGTCTGCTGCTTCCCCGGACGCCATAGCTGTGACGGCGGAAGATGGCCAGCTTACCTATGCGGAGCTGAACATCTGCGCCAACCGGTTGGCCAACTATCTCCGCATCCATTACGATATTCGTCCTGACGACCTGGTAGGGATCCGGATGTCACGAAGCAAACACCTTGTCACAGCAATATGGGGAGTTCTCAAGTCAGGGGCTGCCTATATTCCGATAGACCCCGACTACCCGGCCGATCGAATTGCCTATATGATGGAGCATAGCCGGTGCCGGCTTTTAGTTGACGAGATTATCCTGTCAGAAGTGTTGTCAACCGTGAAATATATTTCGGAAAATCCTGCTCCTGTCAATGGCCCCGACGATCTTGTCTATGTCATCTATACCTCCGGTTCGACGGGAAGGCCCAAGGGGGTCATGATCGACAACAAAGCCTTGCTGGACTATCATTACAGCATACTGGATGCTACGAACCTTAGAGATTGCCGCAGCTTCGGCCATTTTTCAACTATTGCAGCAGACCTTGGCAACACCATGCTATTCACTTCCCTGCTGATCGGCGGCGAACTCGTCCTCTTCCCCCCGTCGGGTATTCTTCCGGCTGATAAGGGCTTTCCCGGCGCGGTGGATGCCGTGAAGATCGTACCCTCTCATTGGAAGGCGCTGCAGACGGATGAAAAAAGATTCCTTCCTCATAAATGTCTCATTTTCGGTGGCGAGCGTCTGACAAGGGAGATTGCCGGTCTTGCATTGACGGCGGGCTCCGGGTTACAGTTGTATAATCATTATGGGCCTACGGAGACCACTATCGGCAAGCTTATCAACCGTGTCGATGAAGTATCCGGTCTGCATGATATAACGTTGGGTCGTCCCTTTGGAAATACCTGTATCTACGTCCTGGATGAGGGGGGCCAACTGACTCCAAAAGGTATGGTCGGAGAGATCGTTATCGGGGGAGACGGACTTTCCCGCGGCTATCTGGGTCTTCCCGAACTAACGGCCGAACGATTTGTGCCGAACCCTTTCCGCAAGGGGCAGCGCATATATAAGACTGGTGATCTTGGACGATGGACACCCGATAATAAGATCGTTTTTCTTGGTCGCAAGGATTCACAGCTTAAGATCAACGGCTACCGGGTAGAACCCGGGGAGATTGAAAAGGTTCTGTGCTGTCAGCCGGGTATAGAGGAAGCAATTGTACTTGGCCGTGAGGGCGAGGAAAAAGACCTGCGGCTCGTCGGGTATATTACGGGCAATGGTCAGGTGGATGTTGCGGCCCTTCGGCAGAGCCTGGCGGGACAGCTGCCTGCCTATATGGTCCCGGCGCATTTTGTGTTGCTGGAAAAATTCCCGCTTACTTCTAACGGAAAGATCGACCGGAATGCCCTGCCTGTACCGGCAGAACCAGTCCCGGACGATGGTCAGGGGTATTTACAGCCCACCAATGACATAGAGGTAAAGCTGGCGGAGATATGGAGCGAGGTGCTGACGGAAGGCAGGGAGGCCGTCGGTATACACGATAATTTTTTCCACCGCGGCGGCCATAGCCTGAAAGCTATTAAAGTCATGCTCCGTGTTCACGAGCAATTCCAGGTAGAGCTGGACCTTAATCTCTTTTATAATGAGCCGACCATTGCGGCACAGGCTGCCGAGATAGATAATATTCTCTGGCTGCGCGAATCATCCGGCGACTATAGTGAAATGAAACAATCCACAACGATATGACCATGCAACAAGTAATATCCCGACAGGAGCTGGTGCACGAGGGTACCACTATAAGTATTATCGAGCCCAGTGGTATGCAGGACCGGTTGAGCGACCTTCTGGAATATCTCGAATCCTATCGTGCTGAAATAAAGTCCGAGCTTCTCCGAACGGGCGCCATATTATTCCGTGGATTTGCGGTTCGCAGCAACGAGGATTTTCAACAGGTGCGCGACCGGTTTGCAGAAGGCTCCCACTTCTCTTACCGGGATGGCAACTCTCCCCGGACAAAAATGGCGGCCGGTATTTATACCTCTACCGAATATCCCCGTGAGTACCGCATCACCCTGCACAATGAAATGTCTTATGCCAGCAAATGGCCGGCGCACCTGCTTTTCTATTGCCATATCCCTGCCGCGGAAGGGGGAGAGACTCCCCTCAACGATTGCCGTGCCTTACTGTACAGGCTGGATCCGCAAATGGTCGACAGCTTTCGCAGTCATGGCGTCCGATATACCCGCTATCTCAACGGTGCGGGAGGCATTGGTAAAAGCTGGTCGGATACGTTCGAGATGTCCGATAAGGCTGCGATAGAAGACTACTGTCGCGACAACGGCATCGAATTTTTCTGGGAAAAGGATTCGCTATTCATGGCGCACCAGGGGCCCGGTCTGCTTCGCCATCCCCTCACGAATGAGGAGGTATGGTTCAATCAGGCCAACCAGTTCCATCCCTCCAGCCTGCCCCGCGAAGAGTATATGGGATTAAAAATGTTATTCAGCCGTAATAAGCACAAGTTTCCGCATTACGCCTATTACGGGAATGGGGAGGATATCCCGGAAGAATATCTGCGCCAGGTCACGGAGCTGCAATTTGACCTCGCGGTCAAATTCAAGTGGCAGCAGGGTGATATTGTCATCGTGGATAATGTCCTGGTGGCACACGGCAGAATGCCCTTTGAAGGCGAAAGAAAGATTTATGTCAGTATGTGTTAAACTATTTTTATGTCAACGATCTCTTCGCTCATCAGGCAGTTGAAGCAGCAAGGTATCCAGGTCCGGCTGAATGGAGATGATATTCAACTGTCGGCTGCTTCGGGCGACATCGATGCGGCTGTTCTGGCTGACGTGAGCGCCAGCAAACCCGTGTTGATCGAATATCTGAGGAAGAACAGCCGGCAGGCTTCCTTTACTGCCATTCCGCAGGTGAAGGTTGGGAAGGATTATGTATTATCCTCGGCGCAGCGCCGGTTGTGGGTGCTTAGCCGGCTGGA
>WNFM01335328.1_pt2 | contig 94176 bp, 80 predicted proteins | sample 5400271 | NCBI WGS metagenome assembly WNFM01 (sample SAMN13153352, study PRJNA577476) | soil metagenome | isolation source: 60 cm saprolite on Douglas fir-dominated hillslope | place: USA:California | collected 2013-09-17
CTTGGCCGCCGCGCGCGCGGCGCGATCCTTCCTCGCCGACCTGCGCTCGTTCCAGCCCGACCTGCTGCATCTGAACTATGCGGGGGGCAGGCTGGGGACGATGGCCACCCTGTCACAAGTCCGCCCCCTGGTGGTCACGGTCATGGGCGGCGACGTCCTGGCCGATCAGCACCCTGGCGGCTTGTCTCGGCTGGAACGCCGCGCGACGAGGCGTATCCTCGAGCAGGCCTCGATCATCTTGGTCAAGTCGGAGGCGCTGCGACGCGCCCTGGACGGGTTCGGTGACTTCGCGGCGCGGGCGCGGACCGTGCGCTGGGGTGTCGATCCCGCTTCCTTCCGTCGAGATGACACACGTGCGGCCGAGCTGCGTCGCACCCTCGGGCTGGCGCCGACAGACCGCGTCGTGCTGAGCCCGCGCCTTCTTCAACCCCTCTACAACATCCACCTCGCCGTCGAGGCGATGCCACGGATCCTGGCCGCGGTCCCGACGGCGCTGCTCCTCGTCACCGAGTACCAGGCGGACGAGGCCTACGCTGCCCGGTTGCGGCGGCTGGCCGCCGAGATCGGCGGTCGAGTCCGCTTCATCGGCCGCATCGATCACACCGCAATGCCGGCCCTGTACAGCCTCGCCGAAGCCGTGGTGAGCATTCCGTCGTCGGACGGGCTGCCTCAGTCGTTGTTCGAGGCGATGGCGTGCGGAGCCCCGATCGTGCTGGGCCGTCTGCCCGTGTACGAGGAGGTCGTGCGGGACGGGACGCAGGCGCTACTCGTCCCGCTCGAATCGTCCGCCGTCGCCGACGCCGTGCGCCGCCTCCTGTGTGAGCCGGGGCTCGGGGCCGGCCTCGCCGCGCGCGCCCGCGACACGGTATGCGCCGAGGCAAACCTCGAGCGGGAGGTTGGGCGCGTCGAACAGTTCTACCGGGAAGCGCTGGCCGCCCCGATCCCCGCCCGGAGCCCGGCCTCGCGCGCTCTCGACGCCCTTGGACTGCTCGTCCGGTGACGGTGTTGACCCGTTTTCCCACCGCGTCCGAGAATGTCACGCCATGTGCGGCATAGCCGGGATCCTGCGCGGCGACGGGGCGCCGGTGGCGGAGGAGGCGCTCCAGGCGATGGCCGGTGCGATCGCGCATCGCGGCCCGGACGACGAGGGTTTCCATCGGGATGGTCCTTTGGGGCTCGCACACCGCCGCCTGTCGATCCTGGACCTCTCGTCGGCCGGACATCAGCCGATGTCCAACGAGGACGGTACCGTCTGGCTCGTCTACAACGGGCAGCTCTACGGCTTCGAGCCCGTCCGGGAGTGGCTGCTTGGAAGGGGCCATCGCTTTCGTTCACGCACGGACACCGAGGTCCTGCTGCATCTCTACGAGGAGAAGGGCGACGCGCTCGTCGAGGACATCGACGGCATGTTCGCCTTCGCGCTCTGGGACGCGAAGCGGCGCCGCCTGCTGCTCGGGCGCGACCGCGTCGGCATCAAGCCCCTCTACTACTTGCAGACGGGTACGACGCTCGTTTTCGCGTCCGAGATCCGCGCTCTCCTCGCCGTTCCCGAGGTCTCGCCCCGCCCTGACGCGCGTGGGCTCATCCACTTCCTCTATCAATCGAGCATGCCCGGCGGCGTCTCCGCCCTCGAAGGGGTGCGTCAAGTCGCGCCCGGCCACGTCCTGGCCGTCGAGGCCGGCCACCATCGGGAAAGCCGCTACTGGGCCGTCCCCCACGAGGTCGGTCCGGAGCCGAGTCCAGCGGAGGCGGCGGATTCCCTCGGCGCGCACCTGGGCGCGGCGGTAGGTTCCCACCTCGTGGCCGACGTCCCCGTGGGCGCGTTCCTGAGCGGAGGGCTCGATTCCACCGCGGTGACCCTCCTGGCCCGCCGCGTGTGGGAGGGACCGTTCCACACGTTCTCGGTCCGCTTCGACGGCCCGGCCGCCTACGACGAAGGACAGGCGGCGGCGGAGACTGCGGCCGCCCTGGGCACCGTTCACCACGAGCTGCGCGTCGGCTCCGAGACCCTGGACACGCTGCCCGCGTTGTTGACGTCGTTCGACGAGCCCTTCGCGATCTCTTCGGCGGTGGCACTGCGTCACCTCGCGCACTTCGCCCGCGCCCACGTGAAGGTGGTGCTCACCGGCGACGGCGCGGACGAGATCCTCGCCGGCTATCCGTGGCGGCACGAGCCGGACTGGGGAACGGGGGCCGGCTTGCGCAGCCGCGCCCGCGGTCTGGCTCTCATGGCGGCACGCAGCGCGCGCGGAGCGGCGGCCACCGGCCCGGGGTTCGCGGGCCAGCTCCGCTCCCGCCTCGGACGGCTCGGCCATGCCGACGAGCGGTACGCGGAGCTCGTGTGCGCGTTCACGCCGGAGGAGATGCAGCGCCTGCTCTCCCCGGATCTCGCTCCCCTCGCCCGCGCGGTGTGGGAGGAGTCGCCGATCCGGCGCGCCTACCGCGAGGAGCAGGGTCCCGACGAGGTGAACCGGCGGCTGCGCACGGACCTCCGGACCACCCTCGTCGACGAGATGCTGACGAAGGTGGACCGCATGACGATGTCCGCCGGACTCGAGGCGCGCGTGCCCTTCCTGGACCGACGAATGGTGGAGTGGTGCCTCGGCGTGCCCGGCACGCACAAGATCGCGCGCGGAAGCGGGAAGCGCCTCTTGCGGCGCGCCCTCGAAGCCTCGCTCCCGAAGGCGGCGGCGCGTCCCAAGCACGGCTTCGACGTGCCCCTCGGCCCTTGGCTGCGCGGCCGTGGCCGCGAGTGGCTGGGGGACACGCTTTCCCCGGCCGCGCTGCGCCGGCGCGGCCTCGTCCGTCCCGAGGTGGTCGAACGGATCGTCCGGACGCACCTGGCCGGCCGTTGCGATCACTCACGAAAGCTGCTGACCCTGGCCGTCCTGGAGATGTGGCTGGCCGAACACGAGCACACACCGGCGTGGCGCGCGGCGCCGGCACCGGCCGCGCTCGCGGGAGCCTGACCACGTGCCCGGCGAGCCGCCGCGGCGACTGCTCTTCGTCATCAACGACCTGGCCCGGGCAGGCGCGGAGACGCAGCTCGTCGAGCTGGCCCTTCGCCTCGACCCGCGCCGCTTCGACCGCCGTATCGTCCTCCTGAAGGAGCGGAACGACTTCGCGGACCGGTTGTCCGCGTCCGGTATCGAGGTCCTGCCGCTGCGGCGTCGCGGGTGGTGGGACATCAGGATGCCCTGGCGGCTATGGCGGGTGATACGGGCGTGGCGGCCCGATGTCGTGCATTCGTTCCTGTTCCTGTCGAACGCGGTGACGGCGCCGGTGGCGCGCGCGGCCGGCGTCCCGACGCTCATCCTCTCTCAGCGGTGCTCGTACGAAGCGACGGTGCCGCCGCGCTGGCGCCGGATCGCCCGCTGGACGCATCGCCTGGCCGACCGCGTGGTCGTGAATTCCCGGGCCGCTCTCGAAGAAGAACGGCGGGCGGGCGCGCGCGCGGACACGACGATGCACATCCCGAACGGCGTCGACGTCCCCGAAGACGGACCGCCCACGCGCGCGTCCCTCGGCCTGCCGGAAGGGCCTCTCGTCGTCGCCGTGGGCCAGCTCGAGGAGATCAAGGGGCACCGCTACCTCGTCGAGGCCTGGCCGGAGGTGGTGCGCGCGCATCCGGCGGCCCGGCTCGTCCTCGTGGGGGACGGGCCACGTCGCCTCGCGCTGCAGGAGCAGGCCCGCGGCCTCGGCGTCGACGGCTCCGTCGTCTTCCTGGGTTTCCGCCCCGACGGACGTCGGTACGCCGCGGCGGCGGACGTCGTCGTTCAGCCCTCACTGACGGAGGGTATGCCCAACGCCGTGCTGGAAGCCATGGCCGCGAAACGGTCGGTGGTCGCGACACGGGTCGGCGGCGTGCCCGACTTGATCGAGGACGGAGAGACGGGACGGCTCGTGCCGCCCGCCGACGCCCGTGCCCTCGCCGCCGCCATTGCCGGCCTCCTGGCCGACCGAACGGAACGCCTCCGCCTGGGAGGCGCCGCCCGGGCACGGGTCGGGCGCGAATTCTCCGTGGAAGTGGTGCGCAGGGCGTTCGAAACGCTCTATCTGTCGGGCGGGGCGGGGCCCCGCCGCGCCGAAGAGCACCGGCCCCACCATCACACCGTAGCGGGGGCTGGAATAGGCCACGACGTGGGCGAGCTGCTCGCCGAACACGATCACCGGGGCGACCAGCTCGTCCCATGTCTTCCGTCGAGCCGCCTGCAGCGTCAACAGCGCCGCGGCCGCGAACAGCGCGACGTTGACCGCTGTGAGCACGAGGTACGCGGGCGGAAACGTGCCCGTGCGCGCGCGTCCGGCCCGCACGGCCCAGGTGCGGGCGGGCAGGGTGAGCGACCGACGCGTTCGGCGACGACGCGGCCCACTACGAACGCTGCGGCGCGGCCTGACTCCCGCTCTCCACCTCGCGCTCCGGACGGGGCAGGGTCCACACTCGGAAATCTCCGAACATCCGCATCTCGGCTGAGGCGAGATCTGCGGCGAGCGCATCGTTGATGGCCGCGGAGCGGGCGACCACGTAGGCGAGGCCGTAGCGAGTCCTCATGTCCGCCACCGAGAGGGCAAGGCGTGGGTAGACCGGCTCCAAACACCGGAACCCGAACCCGTGCCCTCCGAACAATACGGGCTGCCCCGTGCGATACGACAGCTCGTCATACAGGTTCTGCGGCAGGCACAAGACGGGTCCGTGGGTCGCACCGCGCAGGAATGCCAGCAGCGTCTCCCAGCCATCCTCGTCGTTCGGGCGCCGCGCACCCAGCGCACGCAGCCGGAGCGCGAGGGCGGCGCCGTCGAGGGCGACGGCCGCCCCCCAGGCAACAGGCCACCACCACCTCGCTCCGTGTATGCGCAAACCCCACAACAGCGCGGCCGGGAACGCAGCGTTGTAGAGATAGAGAGAGCCCGCGCCCAACGCGCGGAGTGGACCACCGAACGTCGTCAAGACGGCCCAGAGCAGGGAGCAGATGAGCCAGACCTCCACGGCCCTCTCCGCGCGCGAGCCCGAGGCGGCGAAGGACGCGACGCACAGGCCAGCGATCACCCACGTGCCCGGCGCGGCCGCTACCAGCCGCCGCAGGTGCGCGGCGACGCCCTTCATCCCAGGGTAATGGAGACGGGCGGGGGTGATATACCCCGGCTCGCCGTAGATCGACGACTCGCGGACGGGGTCCGCGTGCAGCCACGGCCAGTTGCGGCACCAAAAGGCCACGATATCTCCGTGGGCCCGAAGGACGCGAGCGTAGAAGCCGCCGCTGCCAACCCACGCGAGGACGACAGCTGCCGGCATTAGACCGGCCAGGAGAGGATCACGGGTCGCCCCCACCGCGATCAGCCAGAGGAATACGAGGAGCTGGGTGGCCATCTTGTGGGACAGAAGCACCAGCGCGCCGGCGACGATGGCGACGGCCCACGCCCATGCCGGGCCTCCGCTGGAGGCCCAGAATGCAGCCACCAGGCCGGTATCCAGCAACAGCGCGCCCAGGGCTCGCGGGTTCATCTGGACGTTGTAGAGGGCCAGGACCGGCGATACCGCATAGGCCAATCCCGCCGCGCCGACCGCCGCGACGTCGGAACCCACCAGCCCCGCGACGACGGCGAGGAGGAGGGCGATCCGTGCCAGCTCGAGGGTCCCCATGACGGCGGACTCGAGAGTCCTGGCCCTGCGCCCGGCTCCCAAGGCGACCAAGAGCCCAGGGAACAGTGGCGGGTACCACTGCTTCAGGTCGAGCAGGTACTGTGCCTCGACGTATGCGTTCCAGTACCACCGGTCCACGATCAGGGCGCGGCCGCCGACGTGGGCGGCCACCGTCCGTATTCCGATGCTCGCGGCCGCGGCGAGGACGGCCACCAGGACGGCCATGGTCATCGCCCGGAGTTCTGGAGCTGCCAGAGGGCCTGGAACCGCGTCGCCCCAGCCACCAGCTCGTCCCAGGATCCCTCCTCGACCACGCCGCCGGCTTCGAGGACGTAGATGTGGTCGACATCGCGAACGGTCGAGAGGCGATGCGCGATGGTCAGGATCGTGGTTTCGCCGTGCAAGTCGGCGATCGCCTTGAGCACTGTCCGTTCCGAGTGCGAATCCAACGCGCTCGTGGCCTCGTCCAGGATGAGCAGGGAAGGGCCGCCGACGAGTGCGCGGGCGAGTCCGAGCCGTTGCCGCTCGCCGCCCGAGAGCCGCACGGCACGGTCCCCGACCAGCGTGTCGTACCCCAGGGGCAGATCCATCACGAAGTCGTGAGCCAGCGCCTTCCGCGCTGCATCCTCGATGTCCCGGTCGCTGGCGCCGGCGTGCGTCCAGCGAAGGTTCTCCCGAACGGTCGCGTGGAACAAGAACGTGTCCTGGGAAACGTAGCCCACGAGGCGCCGCCACTCCCCCAGGGGAAGTTCGGCGAGGGCGATTCCGTTGATCCGGATCACCCCCTCCTCCGCAGGGACGAGGCCCAGCAGCGCATCCGCGAGCGTCGACTTCCCGGCGCCGGAGGTCCCCACTACGGCCACCGTTCGGCCCGCGGGCAAACGAACGCTCACGCGCCGCAAGGCCAGCCGGTCGCCGTAGGCCACGGAGAGGGAGTCCACGGCGATCTCGAGCCGGCCGCTGACGGCGGAGGGCATGGAGCCACCACCGCGACGTTCCGCATCATGCTCGGCCGCGGACAGAGTCTGGGCGACGGAGGTCACCGCGGACAACATGACGTTCAGGGCCTGCCAGCTCTGCTGGAAGTTGGACAGCCGGGGATAGAACCGAACGAAAAGGGCGATCACCACCACTACGGCGGCCGGGTCGAGTCCGAGGACCTGCGTCCCCACCGCGAGTGTGCCCGCCAGGGCCGTGACGCCCCAAAACTCGAATACCGCGCGCAGCAGGTTGGGATGGAACGAGCTCTGGAAGTAGAAATGGCGAAGCCTCTCCACGACCTCCGCGAAGCGCCGCGAGGCCACGCCTTCCGTCGCGGAGGCCTTGATCAGCTTGGCCCCACCGAGGAACTCGGAGGAGAGCACCTGCAGGTCGTCATTGCCCTGCGAAAGGCCCTCGCCCACGATACGGGCGCGGCGGATGAGCGACCGCGTCAGCGCGAGCAGGAAGGCGCCGAGCGCCAGGAGGGTGAGCGTCACCGGCCAGGAGATCCAGAGGGCCAGCGCGCCGTACACGACCATGAATACGAGCGCGGCCAGGACCTGGACGGTCAGGTGGAAGGCCCAGCTGAGGCGATTGGTCTCTCCCACCAGGACGTTGACGAGTTCCCCGGACTTGCGCGCGACGAAGAACGGCCACCGTGCGCGCAGGATCGCGTCCATCAGCGCCGTTCGCCACATCGCCGTATAGCGGTTCTGGAGCTCCGCCGCAATCCACGATTGCGCGAGGAATACCGCGTTCTGGACGAAGAAGGTCACCACGATGACCGTGAGGACCGTCGGCCAGGTCGCGGTCAGGCCAAAGGCGGCGAGAGCGCGGTCGAAGAGGGGGGTGATCCCCTCGTCTGCCTGTGAAGCTCCGACGCCGATGGCGCGGAACAGCGGTAGCAGGAGCGTAATCCCGAGGCCTTCGAAGAGCCCGGTGAGCACCACGAGGAGGAGGAGCGCCGCGGCCCTCCAGCGCAGCCGCCGCCACGCGTCGGCGAGGAGGAGAGGCCACGGCTCCCTCATCAGGCGTCCGGGAAGGCCAGGGCGAGGCTGGAGGCGACGGACTCGGTGGACCAGAGCTCCCGGGCGAGGCCGCGGATGTTCTCGGACAGCCGGCGGCGGAGGGCAGCGTCGACCAGTAGCCGGCGCAGCTCACGACCGAGGGCCACGAAATCGCGGTGGGGAACGAGCAGGGCGTGCTGCTCGTGCACGAGGAGGCCGGAGAGCCAATCGATCTCGTAGGCGACGACGGGCAGCCCGCAGAGGGCGGCTTCGCGCAGCGACGTGCCCGTGAGCGTGGAGACGAAGGCCCGCGCGCGCAGGAAGTGCTGGGGGAGGTCTTCGTTGGGGACGACACCCACGAACTCCACGCGATCGGCGATCCCCAGTTCCCCCGCCAGCGCCTCCAGCCGCGGACGCTCCGGTCCGTCCCCGATGAGCCGGAGCCGCGTGCCCGGGGGAAGCTCACTGGCGCGCGCGAGGGCAGCCATCATCCGGAGAAGGTCGTCCACCAGTTTTTCCGAGCTGAGCCGTCCGACGTAGAGCACCTCGGTGCCCGCCGCATCTCCGGGGGCGGCCTGAGCCGCCCGCCGGCGCACCTCTTCCAGGAACCCCATGCCCGGCAGCGCCTCCGCGATCGCGTCCACGACGATGAGCTTGCGCGCGGCGTATGGGACGCCGCGCAGCCACTCCACGAAGCTCCCGAAGGCACGAGCGGTGAGGACCCGATCCGCCGCGGCGAAGCTGAGCCGCACGAAGAGGCGCTCGATGGGAATGGGCAGGGCGGAGAGGGCGCGCCCGGTGGCCGCATAGATGACCTCCGGCTGGCACACGGGCATCAGCCGCACGCGGGCACGGAGGAGGATCCTCACGAGGAGCGACGTCCACCAGCCGAAGACCTGGTCGGCGGTCAGGTAGGCGCTGGGCCGTAACCGGCGCGCGAACCGGAAGAGGCGCCAGGGAGAAAGGAGAAGGTCGACGATCGGCCGGCCGCTGCCCAGAGCCACCAGCGTCGTGCCCCCCTGCACGCGCGACCCGATCGGCCCGCCGAGCAGGTAGGCCACCTGCACGCGATCGAAATACGCCTCGTAGTGACGGACGTACCACATGTTGCCCTTGGCCAGCATGTCTTCGAGCCGCGTGGTCGAGAAAAGGAGGAGCGTTCGGGTGGGCCCGTCTCCGGCGTCAGTGGATGGCGCTGGCACCGTAGGCCGAGCACAGACGACAGATCTCGATGCTCCCCTGGTCGCGGTGAAGTCGCCGCCGGAAGGACCGGAACCGTTCACCGTTCCAGACCTCTTCGAGGTCCTGGCGGAGCAGGTTGCCCACGACCTCGAGACCCTTGGGGTCCCGGCAACACGGCACCACGTCGCCGTTGACGTGGATGGTCAGCGAGTAGTACAGCCATGGGCAGTCGTTGTCGGGCAAGACCTTTGGCCGCAGCACACCCTGGTCGAACGCGTCCGGATCGTAGTACCAGTGCGCGCGGCTGGTGGGCAGCATCTGGCGCCCCTGCTCGATCGTGCGCACGCAAGGGTCGATGACCTCGACCCCGTCGACGCCCATCTCCCTCATGCGCGATCGGAAGAGGTCGACCTCGTGCTCGTTGTGCTTCATGAGGATCAACCCGGACAGCACGCGCAGGGGCGCGCCCTTCTCGTTGCGCAGTCGCAGCGTCTGCTGCAGGTTCCCCATCACGCGGTCGAGCTTCGAGTTGATGCGATAGATCTGATGGGTTTCCTGCGTCATCCCCCCGATCTGGAAGCTCACCTCGTCGAGGCCGCAGGCGACGAGCTTCTCCGGATTGACGAGGTCGCCGTTGGTGCAGGTCTGGATGAACGGGACTCCGCGCTCCTTGGCGTAGCGGATCATCTCGTAGGAGTTCTTGTTCAGGAGCGGCTCGCCCATGTAATAGAACATGAGGGTGTTGGTGTGGCCCGCGATCTTGTCCATGATGACGCGGAACTGATCCATCGACATGTGGCCGGCCACGCGACCGAGCACGCCCGCTCCCGTCTCGCACACCGGGCACTCGAGGTTGCAGACGTTGGTGGGCTCGATGGTCACGTTCATCGGCCGGCCCAGGATGCGGTCGGAGCGCAGGGCCATGGAGGCCGACGAGAGCACGTGGTCGCGGGCGCCGCGACGTCCGCGCATCAGACCCGAGAGCCCGCTGGCCGCCGCCGCCCCGACCTGCACCCATCGATAGGCCTTGGCATTGGCCTTGACCGCGGTCTTGAAGCTACCCCACATGTGAAGCACGTATTGTAATGCCGGAATCCTCGACTTTCTCGTGCGTGACACGCAGGCCGGCTTCGGCGAGCCAGCCGTGGACCTCCTCCTCGGTGTGCCGCCACGCGAAACGCGGGTAGTACCAGTCGAAGTTCACATGCACGTTCTCGTCGAAGGTGAGGCGCTCGTTCCAGAAGCACTTGAACATCGAGTAATAGACGAGGCGCTGGACGTCGTAGCGCCCGGCCCGGATGCCCAGGACGTGGACGTCCTCCGGAACCACCACCTCGGCCTTCAGCTCGGCGAGCGCCTGGCCGAGCCGCGTGAGCGGCTCCATGAGCGTCCAGGCCTCAGCGGGCGCGAGACCCTGGAGCTGCTCCCGCACGTTGTCGTCGGCGAACTCGCGGAGGGGGGCCTTTTTCCGGTAGACGTAGAACGCGATCTCGCCATCCGGTCGCAACAGTCGGGCCAGCGAGCGGAAGGCGGTGCGCGTATCCGGCGTGTGGTGGAGGACCCCTTCCGAGAAGATGAAGTCGAAAGTGCCGGGCGGGAAGGGAGGGGCCATCAGGTCGGCCTGCACGAACGCGACGTTCGTTATCCCGCTGCGGCGCGCGTGCTCGGCCGCCGCATCGACGCACTCGGACAGCTCGAGGCCCACGACCTGCGCCGCCGGGTTGGCCCCCGCCATGCGCAGGGCCTCACGACCGAGCCCGCTGCCCGCATCGAGGATGAAGCGCCGCGAACCGAGAAAGGACCGGTAGGCATCCCGCGTGGGCCACCCGTACCTCGGCAACAGCCACTCCTCGATCACGCGGGCGGATTCGCCATCCATCCCCCACCAGGGCTGCCGCGTCCATTTGTGCCCGAAGGCCCTTTGGACTTGCGCCTGGCCCTCGCGTGCCGGCGATCCGTGGGAGGCGTCTCCCGGTGTCGCCGTCGAAGCGGAGGGGACCCGCGATCCCAGGCGATCACGCCACCGAGCCAGGAACGGCGCTTCGGCCAGGCGCAACGGTCCGGGCACGAGGAGACGGGGAATGGAACCGGCAACGGGATACCAGGCACGGCACTCATGGCAGTCCAGCACGCCTTCGCGGCAGCTGCTCCCTTCGTCGGGCTCGAAGCACTCCAGGCTGAGGGCCCCTCCGCAGGCGGGGCAGGCGAGATCAATCACCCGTGGGTCCGTCCACCGGTCCCACGACCCGGCACGGCGTGCCGAACGCCTTGCTGCCCGTGGGTACGTCGTCGAGCACCAGGCTGTTCGCGCCGATCAAGCAGCCGTCTCCGATGGTGACGCCCTTGGCGACGATCGTGTTCGGGCCCAGGTAGACCCGCGACCCGATCCGTGTGGGCGCGCGCTCGGGGCCGGACTCCCCGCCCGTCAACACCCAGCGCGTCGTGTCGTGCGTGTAGATCTGCACCCCGGCCGAGATCGAGCAGAAGGAGCCGATCTCGAGCCCGCCTGAGCCATCGAGGACGGTGAACGGCCCAATCCAGGTCTTCTCGCCCACCTTCACGTCGCCGATGACGAGCGCGCTGTCGTAGATGCTGGCGCCCTCCCCGAACCCCAGCCGCCGCGCCTTCTCGAACCGGTCGACCACATAGTCGCCAAACGGCAGCGTACGGTGCCAGCGGCCCTCGACCTCGGCCTGCAACCGGCGCCAGAGGTCACGCAGGGCCTCCAGGAGGTCCGGCTCGCTCACAGGAATGCCTCGCACCAGCGCTCCAGGCTCAGCAGCGACCAGATGAGGAGTCGGCGGTTCTCGCGGCCCTCCAGGTGCTCGGTCACGAGGGCGCGCACCGCCCCCCGGTCCAGGAAGTCGTAGATGCGCGCGCGGTCGTCGAAGACGACGCGCCGGACGTAGTCGATGCTCTCCCCCTTGAACCAGCTCCCGTCCGGCCCCGAGAACCCCTGCTTCTGCCGCTGCGCGACCTCCGGAGGCATGTAGCGGCCCATGGCCTGCCGCAGGATGAGCTTGCCGTCCTTCGTGCGCCAGAAGAACCGCGCGGCCTTCGGGCCCGGCTCGTTCTCGTCCACGCGCGGGACTTCCCCGAGGTTGCCCAGCTTCAGGCGGACGGGAACCTTCATGGCGAAGTCCACGAGGTCGTTGTCGAGGAACGGAAGGCGCGTCTCCAACCCGTGGGCCATGCTCAGCTTGTCCTCGACCACGAGCAGCGAGTGCAGGAAGGTCTTGGTCTCGAAGTACAGCGAGTGGTTGATGAAGTCCTCGGGACGTTGCAGGGTGGGCGCGTGCTCGGCGAACACGCCGCGGAAGATCTCGCGCGGCCGCACGAGGCGGGCGCGATCCCATACCGGCGCCAGCACGCGCTCCAGCGATCCGTTCGGAAGCAGCCGCTGCCAGAAAGCGAAATAGCTGTCCACGTAATGGTCGAACGAATCGCTGGCGGCGGCGCGGTAGTAGCGCCAGGGGTAGCCTCCGAACAGCTCGTCGCCGCCGGCGCCGGAGAGGACGACCTTGCAGAAGCGGCTGGCCAGCTGGGCGGCGTAGAAGTTGGGGTAGCTCTGGCCGACCCGCGGCTCCTCGATGTGGCGGGCCAGACGCGGGAAGACCCGCTCCATGTCCCCCGCCTTGAGGACCATCTCGTAGTGCTCGGTCCCGAAGGCGTAGCTCATCCGCTCCGCGGCCTGGCGCTCATCGAACCCCATCTCGACGCCGGAGGCGGAGGTGAGGTCGAAGCCGGCCGTGAACGTGCGCATGGAGGGGAGCTGGCGCGCGGCCACCGCCGTGATCGAGCCCGAGTCCATGCCCCCGCTCAGGTAGGCGCCCACCTCGACGTCGCTGACGAGCTGCCGGGATACGGCCTGGCGGAAGAGGCGGTCGAGCTCCTCCACGTAGTCGGCGTCGGAGAGCGCCCGGTCGGGCTCGTGGAAACGGAAGTCCCAGTACCGGCGCGGCTCCTCGACCCCCCGGTCGGCCGCGCGCACCCGCAGCACGCAGCCGGCGGGTAGCAGCCGCACGCCCTCGAACAGCGTGCGCGAGGTGAAGAAGTTCTGGAAGGAGAGGTATTCGGCCAGACCCTCGACGTCCATCCGGGACGGAATGGCCGGATGCGCGAGGATCGCCTTCACCTCGGAGCCGAACACGAACGCGCCGTCGCGCTCCGCGTAGTAGAGCGGCTTCACGCCGTAGCGGTCGCGCGCGAGCCACAACGTCTGCTCCGCCTTGTCCCACAGGGCGAGGGCGAACATGCCGTTGAACCGGGGAAGGGCGTCGGCGCCCCAGGCCGCGAAGGCGTGGAGCGCGACCTCGGAATCGGTGCGCGACCGGAAGGCCTGGCCGCGCGCCTCCAGCTCGACGCGGAGCTCCTGGAAGTTGTAGATCTCGCCGTTGTAGGCGATCACGTAGCGGCCGTCGGGCGTCGCCATCGGCTGATGCCCGGCCGCCGAGAGGTCGATGATGGCGAGCCGGCGGTGGGCCACCGCGAACGGACCGTCGGAATAGACGCCGGAGCCGTCCGGCCCGCGATGCCGGACCGCCGCCCCCATGCGCTCAGCCACCACGCCGGATGCGGGCGCCCCGTCGCGATGCACCATTCCCGCCAGCCCGCACATCGGCGTCAGCCCAGGGAGCGGAGGGCCTCGACCACGTAAGCGTAGTCCTCCGCCGTCATGCGGTTGTGCAGCGGGATCGACATGGTGAACCGATCGCAGTCGCGCGCGCGCGGGCAGTCCTCCGGCCGCGTCCCGAAGGTCTCGCGGTAGTAGCCGAGGGTGTGCACGGCATGGGTGCCCGGCCGGGTGGCGATGCCGCGCTCCTGCAGCTTCTCCATGATCGCGTTGCGGGTCAGGGGCGCCCGCGTCTCGTCCACGTAGGTCACGTAGGACTGCCAGCAGTGGCCGTATCCTTCCGGGACGCGGGGGGTGCGCAGCCACGGGATCCCGGCGAGCTCTTCGTCGTAGTAGGCCGCCCAGCGCCGCCGCTCCCCGATGAAGCGGTCGAGCTTGCCGAGCTGGACGAGACCCAGGGCGCCCTGGATATCGGTCATGCGGAAGTTGAAGCCGAGGACGTCGAACTCAGGCAGCAGGTAGGGCCGCGATCCCTTGTGCCGCTGCTCCTCGGAGACGGCCGCGCCGTGGTTGCGGCGCACGTTCACCGCCTCCGCCAACTCGTCGTCGTCCGTCGTGACCATCCCGCCTTCGCCCGTCGTGATCGCCTTGCGCGGATGGAACGAGAACGCGGCCGCGCGCGCGAGCCCACCGACGGGCCGCCCACGGTAGGAGGAGCCGGCGGCGCAGGCCGCGTCCTCCACGATGGGCACCCCGGGCGCGACCGCGGCCAGGGCGTCGAGGTCCGCCGCAAGCCCGAACAGGTGCACGGCGATGATGGCCCGGGTGCGAGGCCCCAGGTGCGCCTTCACCTGCGCGGGGTCGATGTTGAAGGTTCGGTCGTCCACGTCCACCAGCACGGGCGTGCCCCCGCAGTAGACGACGGCGTTGGCGGTGGCCACCCAAGTGAACGCGGGGACGATCACCTCGTCCCCCGGCCCGATCCCCATGGCGGCCAGGATGAGGTGCAGCGCCGTGGTGCAGCTCGTGGTGGCGAGGGCGTGGCCCACGTCGTGGCGGGCTGGGTGAGCCAGCCGGAGAGTAGCGGTTCCCGCAGCCCCTGCCACTCCTCCTCGCCCGTGCTGGGCTGGGCGATGAGGATCCGCCGCTCGGCGCTCACGAGGGCGTGCTCGCCTGCTCGCGCCTCTGGGCCACCGCGTCCTGGTGGGCGCGGCGCCACTCGATCAGGCGGCGCAAGCCCTCGCGCAGGGGCATCTCCGCGCGGAACCCGAGCTCCGCCTCCGCCTTGGCGGTGGACCCGACGCGGTTCTTCACGAAGGTCGGGCCCGCGGGCTCGTAGCGGATGCCGGTGCGGGCGCCCGTCAGCTCGAGCACGAGCTCCGCCGTCTCCTTGATCGTCGTCTTCACGCCCGTGCCCACGTTGTAGAACGCGTCGGCGGAGTCCGCCTTGATGGCCAGCACGTTGGCGCGGCCGCAGTCGCCCACGTAGACGAAGTCGTAGGCCTGGCTGCCGTCTCCGTACACCACCGGCGGCAGCCCCTCGTCGATGCGGTCCAGCATCTTCATCACGACGGCCACGTAGGCCCCGCGATAGTCCTGGCGCGGGCCGTACACGTTCATGTAGCGCAGGCCCACGTAGGCGGCGCCCTTCTCCCGGCCGTAGCGGTCGTAGAGGGCGCGCAGGATCTGCTCTCCTGCGATCTTGGTGGCCCCGTAGAAGGTGCGGTTGTTGTAGGGGTGCTCCTCCGTCATGGGCTCCGCGACGGCGTCGCCGTAGACGGAAGCCGAGGACGAGAACACCAGCCGCGGCACGCCCGCTTTCAAGCAGGCCTCGGCGACGTTGAAGGTGCCGCCGATGTTGACGTCGAAGGCGGAGCGCGGATAGTCGTGGCAGTGCAGGAGCCACAGGGCCGCGAAGTGGAAGACGCCGTCGATTCCCTGCATGGCCGCCTCGAGCACGTCGCGGTGCAGGATGTCCCCTCCGGTCTCGAAGACGCGCACGCGTGGATCGCGCAGCGCCGATTCCAGGTTCTCCCGGCGGCCGCGGGTGAAGTTGTCGTAGATGCGGATCTCGGCCACGTCCTCCGGAATGAGGGCGTCGACGGTGTGCGATCCGATCAGCCCCGCTCCTCCCACGAGCAGCAGCCGCTTGCCGCGTATGTCCATGCGCTCCCTCTGGTACCTGTAGAACGGCCTATTCTATGCGGCGCCGGACCCCGCCCCAACCCCCCAGGTCAGGCGGCGGGCGCGGCCGCGGCGGGTGCGTCGACGAAGCGCCGGAACCAAAGCTCGAGGACGAGCAGGGCCCAGAGGCGGTGCCCGTGGTCGGCGACTCCGCTCTGATGCTGATCGACGAGGCCGGCCACGGCCGCGGGTTCGAGCATCCCACGCCGCCGCGCGCGGTCCGACAGCACGACGTCGTGCAGGAGGTCCCTGAGCTCGCCTCGGAACCAGCGCGATACGGGCACGCCGAAGCCCATCTTGCGGCGGGCGAGGATCTCCGGCGGAAGGAGGTCGGCGACCGCCCGGCGCAGCACGTGCTTGCCGCGGCCGCGCCGGCGCTTGAGGGACGTGGGGAGCCGGGCCGCGAACTCGACGAGGGGGTGGTCGAGGAAAGGCGAACGGCCCTCCAGGCCCACGGCCATGGTGGCGATGTCCACCTTCACCAGCAGGTCCCCGGGCAGGTAGGTGGCGAGGTCGACCTGCAGGGTCCGGCCGAGGAGATCGGGAGCGTCCGCGTGCGCGAAGGCCGATTCGAGCAGGCCCAGCGAGTCGTCGCCCCGGGTCTGCTCGCGCATCCAGGGCGTGTACAGCGCGTCCTTCTCTTCGGGCGAGAAATAGGAGACGGTCCGCGCGTAGCTCTCCTCGGGGCGGGCGGACACGGCGGCCAGGAGGCGGCGCAGGGGCAGACGCGGTCCCAGCGCGCGGGCGGCGGCGGAGGCGGCCGCGGCCGCGCGCGGCACGCGGCTGAGGAATCGATAGGCGGGGAGGAGGCCGTAACGGTCGTAGCCGGCGAAGAGCTCGTCGCCGCCGTCGCCGTTGAGGGCGACGGTCACGTGCTCGCGGGTGAGCCGCGAGAGGTAATAGGTGGGCAGCGCGGACGAGTCCGCGAAGGGCTCGCCGTAGTGCTCCACGAGAGTGGGCAGGACGTCGGACGCCTGGGGACGGACGACGAACTCGTGGTGTTCGGTGCCGTAGCGGCGCGCCACCATCGCCGCCCAGCGCCGCTCGTCGAAGGGCTCCTCCTCGAACCCGATCGAGAACGTCTTCACGCGCCCGAACTCGCTCATCAAGGCCACGATCGCGCTCGAGTCCACACCTCCGGACAGGAACGCGCCCAGCGACACCTCGGACATGAGCCGCACACGGACCGCGTCGCGCAGGAGCCGCCGCACCTCCGCCGCCGCGTCCTCCTCGGAAAGGCCCAGGGTCGGCCGGGCGGACAGCGACCAGTAGCGGCGTACGGTGGACCGGCCGTTCTCGAAGACCAGGAGGTGGGCGGGCGGGAGCTTGCGCACGCCCTGGAAAGCCGTCCAGGGCGCCGGCACGTACTGGTAGGTCAGGTAGTGATGGAGGGCCGCGAAGTCGGGTCGGCGAGGCAGGGCGGAGTCGGCCAGCAGCCCCTGCAGCTCGCTCGCGAACTCCAGCCGCCCCTCGGCCTCGTGGTAGACGAGCGGCTTCTTGCCGAGACGGTCGCGGGCGAGGAGGAGGCGCTGGCGGCGCTCGTCCCACAGCGCGAACGCGAACATGCCACGCAGGCGTTCGACCACGGCGTCGCCCCACTGCTCGTACCCGTGGACCACGACCTCGGCGTCGGAGCGCGTGCGGAAGCGATGGCCCGCCGCCTCCAGCTCGGGGCGGAGCTCGCCGTGGTTGTAGATCTCGCCGTTCAGGATGAGGTGGCAGGAGCCGTCCTCGCCGTCGAGGGGCTGCGCCCCTCCCGCGACGTCGATGATGGACAGCCGCCGGAAGGCGAAGCCCGCGCCCGGGTAGAGGGCGGTGGCCTGCTCGTCCGGCCCCCGGTGGGCGAGGGCGGAGGCCATGGCGGCCAGGGTCGCGGGGAGCGACGGCGCGGGCGGGCCGACGATTCCGGCGATGCCACACATGGACGGCCTTCAGGCCAGCGTGAGGCTGTCGCCGTGGAGCGTGTAGGCGGTCCCGCAGGCCGAGCAGCGGGTTTCGGCGCCGTCGACGCGCAGCTTCACGCCGCACCGGCACATCCAGCCCGAGCGGCGCGACGGGTTGCCGATGACGACGGCGAAGTTGGGCACATCGCGGGTCACCACCGCGCCCGCTCCAACGAACGCATATTGGCCGATGCTGACGCCGCAGACGACAGTCGCGTTGGCCCCGATGGAGGCGCCGCGCCGCACGAGCGTGGGCTTGTATTCGTCCTTGCGGACCACCTCGCTGCGCGGGTTCACGACGTTCGTGAACACCATCGAGGGCCCGCAGAACACGAAGTCCTCCAGGGTCACGCCCGTGTAGATGCTGACGTTGTTCTGGATCTTGCAGCCCTCGCCCAGGCGGACGCCCGGAGAGATGACGACGTTCTGGCCGATGTTGCAGCGGGGCCCGATGACGCAGTCGGACATCACGTGGGAGAAGTGCCAGATCTTGGTCCCCGCGCCGATCTGGCACGGCTCGTCGACGTAGCTGCTCTCGTGGACGAAGTAGGGCTTTTCGCTCATAGCCGGATGGGCTGGCCGCCGGACTCGATGGACCGCTGGCAGGCGTCGAGGACGCGCAAGACCCGCACCCCGTTGGCGCCGTCCGTGCGCGGAGCCTTGCGCGAGCGCACGCAGTCGACGAAATGGGCAAGCTCCTCGCGCAGGGGCTCCATCTCGGGGAAGAACAGCGTCGACTCGGCGGTCTGGCGTATCACGGGCTGACCGTCCTTCCACTCGATCCCCTTGTCGAAGATCTTGAGCTTGCCGTCCTTCACCACGTCGTCGAAGACCGCCATCTTCTTGCTACCGATCACGACCAGCTTCTGCTCCTTGAACGGGTGCAGCCAGCTCACGAAGATGTGGGCCCGCGGCTTTCCGGGGAAAGCCAGGCAGGTCATGGTGACGTCGGCAACCTCGTGCCGGAGGTAGTGCTGCCCGCTGGTGGAAGCCCACTCCGGCATGGCGCCCACGAGGAGCAGGATGACGGAGATGTCGTGGGGCGCGAAGCTCCAGAGTATGTTCTCCTCGTGGCGGACCTTGCCGAGGTTCAGCCGGTTCGAATAGACGTAGTGGATGTCGCCCAGCTCGCCTGAATCGGTGAACTCCTTCAGCTTGCGGATGGCGGGGTGGTACTCGAGGATGTGGCCCACCATGAGCACGCGCTTGCGCTGCCGGGCCAGGTCCACCAGGGCCTCCGCGTCCGCCACGCGCAGGGACAGCGGCTTTTCGACGAAGACGTCCTTGTCCGCCATCAAGGCCCGGCGCGCCAATTCGTAGTGCTGGACGGCGGGGGCGGCGATCGCCACTGCCTTGGACTTCGGATCCTTGAGGAGATCGTCGAACTTTGCGGTGACGCGAAGACCTTTGTACGTTGCCCTGAGTTCCTTGAGGATCTTGGTGCTCGGGTCGCAGACCGCCGTGAGATGGCCCATCTGATGGAGGTTCCGGGCCAGGTTGCGCCCCCAGTAGCCCGCTCCGGCCAGCGCGACCCCGACCTTCGAGCCCCCGAACATCAGCGCAGGCCCTTGTTGTGCTCCATGTCCATCCACATGGCGAAGAACAACATCTGCATGCCGCTGATCAGGAGGAAGGCGTCGAAGATGACTGCGTTCGGGGACAGGGCGCCGTGAAAGATGCGAAGGTAGACGATGTAGAGGCCGAGCAGGAAGCCGGATCCCGCCACGAGCAGGCCCAGAGTCAGGAAGAACACGAGCGGATGGAAGTCCCGGATGATGTATTTCTCCTTCATGCGCCAGAAGTAGCACTTCACGAGCAGCCAGCTCAGGGTCGGGATCACACGGTGCAGGCGGATGCCGGAGATCTCGCCCACGTTGTACACGGGGCGAATGGGCACGTCGCGCACGCGGAAGTCGTAGTTGTTGAGCTCGACGAGCATGTGATTGGGAAATCCATACCGCGGGTAGAGCCGATGGAGTTGCAAGACGGCGAGTGTCTCCGAAGTGATCGCGGTGTAGCCGGACTGGCTGTCGGCAACGTGCCAATACCCGGAGGCCACCTTGGTCATGAGCGACAGGATGGCATTCCCGAGGTACCGATGCCTCGGGATGATCTCCCAGGCCTCGCCCGTGAAGAGTCGGTTGCCTTTGGTGTAGTCGGCCTGGTCCTTGATGAGGGGTGCGAGGAGCCGGGGCAGGTCGGCGGGATCCATCTGGGCGTCGCCGGCCATGACGGCCACCAGGGTGCCCTGCGTCGCACCCTCCAGGGCGACCCGGTACCCGCTGATGATGGCCGCGCCCACGCCGCCGTTGCCGCTGTGCCGGATGACTTGGAGCCGATCCCCCATGCGCGGAACCGCCGCCTCCAGGATTTCGGCCGTGCGGTCCCGGGACGCGTCGTCCACCACCACGATGCGGTCGACGAAGGCGGGCATCGTGTCCAGAACCTTTCCGATCAGCTTCTCCTCGTTGTGGGCCGGCACGACCACGATGATCCGCCGGTCTTCGAACATGAACGCGTATTCTACTTGATGCGGTCGCGGCTCCAGCCCGAAGCGGGTGCGTTCCGGCCGGGCAGGATCTCGTAGACGCGCACGCCCTTCGCGTTCTCGTAGGCCAGGCGCAAGCCGTCGAGGCGGTCGAGGTCCCGCGGGTCCACGATGCCCGCGGCCTGGAACTGCCCCGGAGCGATGAAGACGTAGCGGAGCCCGTACCGCTGCACGAGGGCAGGGCTGGGGCGGCCGGCCAGCACTCCACGCTCGAGGCGAAGACGCCGCTCGTCGTCGGGCGCGGTCAGGAGCGCGGGCGCGCGGAGCACGCGGCGGCCGGCGAGGACCGGGATGGCGGCGGCGGAGTCACCGTCGGCCAGGATCACCGCTTCGGGCGGCGTGTGGGCCCGCAGCCAGAGCATGGACTCGACGAGCGCGTCGGACACCGGCTCCACGCTCGCCCTCGCAATCGGGTCGGTGCGCACGGGGTCCCACCAGGCCAGGAATCCTCCACCGAGCACGAGCGCGACCAGCGCCGCCTGCGGCAGTCGCTCAGGAACCATCTTCAGCCGTGCCACGGCGCGCCGTCGGCGCTCCGAAAGCCTCGACATCAGTCCGGGCACGATCGCTTCGGTCTCCTGCGCCGCCGCCAGCACGAGACCGAGGCGGCAGAACGCGGCGCCCGCCCACACGTCACCAGGTCCGCCAGCGGCGCGGACGCACGCGAGAAGGGCGCCGCCGGCCACCATCGCCACGGCCGCGGGATCGCGACGGCGCCACAGGCCCACGGCGCCCAGGACGAACCAGACGTGGCCGTCGAGCGTGAGGGCCCAGAGCGTGTCGGCCGGGCCCAGGGCGGGGCCCCGGCGGCCGAGCAGAGTCCAGGTCACCACGACGATCGCTCCGAGCGCGGCGCTCACGCGCACGGGTACTCGTAACCGTGCGACCACGAACACGGCGGCGGCCGTGCCCACCCAGCCCAGGGAGGCGAGCGGACGCGACCATAGCAGAGGGACGAACCCGGCGCCGCGCAACGCGTCGAGGGGGCCGGTGGAGACGCCGATCCACAGGATCGCCGCCAATCGCGCCTCGCGCCGGCCCCAGAGTCCAGCGATGACGAGGCTGGCCGCGGGAAGGATGCCGAGGGGTAGCAGCGTCGGAAGGAGCCACACGAGGCCGAGCCGCTGATGGCGAGCCAGCAGCGTCCACGGACTCGACGTCGCGGGCTCGCCGGCGAGGAACCGATCGGAGCCACCGGACCAGGCCGTGACCGAAAGGTCCGCGGCCCAGCGTGTCGTCGCGGCATCGACGAGCACGCCATAGGGCCGCGCCAGGGCCACCACCCAGAACCCGACGGCCAGAACGGCGAACATCACCGCGAACGCGAGCGCCACGCCCCGCCGCGCGCGCCCCTCGCACCAGGCGGCGGCCAGGGCGGCCAGCAGGAGCAGCTCGCGCCACCAGGCGACGTCCCAGATCGGACTGGGCACGCCGGGCGGAAGGCCCAGCAATCCGCCAGGACCCGAGATCACGACGGCGGCGGGCTCACCGCAAAGACGGCGAGGTATTCGCCGCGAGGATCACCGTCGAAATGCACGCGGCGGAGATAGGGGCGGTTTTCGACCTCCTCCAGACTCAGACCCAGGTCGGAGACGAAGGCGGGGGTCACGAGGAGGTAGGCCACGCCGTAGCGGGCGGCCGCGACGCGCGGATCCCCCGGCCCTCCGCGCATGAGGGCCTCGTTGAGCTGGACGCGCGCCTCGTAATCGTGCGGCGCCGCGAGGTCGCGCGCGAGGATCACGGGCGAGCCGGCCAGGGCCGACATCCATCGCGCCGCGGTGACGTCGCCGGCGAGCACCGCGTCGCGGGACGCGTTTGCTCGAAGGAAGGCGGCGGGGCCCGTCAACTCCACCGGGAGGGGCTCGAGCGACCGCGCGAAATACAGGTCCATGCGAGCGGGATTCCACCAGTACGGGATGGTGAACGGCAGCGCCGCCGCGGCCACGAGCGCGGCGCGCGCGAGCGGCGGTCGCAGCGCGTGGAGGTCCAGGCGCAAGGCCAGCCGGCGGGCCAGGTCCCAGGTCCCGATCGCCGCGCACACCGCGATGTGGATGCGGAGCCAGTAGTACGTGTCGTCGCGCTCCTTCGCCTGCTGCAGGAGGCTCAGCGGGTAGTACGCGAGCCAGACGAGCAGGGCTCCGAGGGCCTGGCTCGCCCACACGCGTCCCATGCGGTCGCGGCGCCAGGCGATCACGACGCCCCAGGCCGCCAGCGCGCTGAGTCCGGCCGTGCGCGTGAGCGCTTCGAGCAGATGCGGTGAGTTCGGGGGAATCTGGAGCCGGGGGCCGGCGTCCAGCACACCGAAGCCCCGGAAGAGCATGATGAGGTAGGGGCTCACGACGAGCAGGTTTATCCCGATCACGACGGTGACGTCGAGCCAATCACACCGCGCGTCCTCCCTTCGCGTGAGGGTGGCGAGCAGGGCGAAGGAGACGAGCCCGACGCACACCTCCCCCATGTGGATCACGAACGCCCATCCGAGCACGTGCAGGAGGAACCCCGAGACGACGCGGTCGCGCCCACGGCTGATGCCCACGAACGCGCGGAGCACCCAGGGGAACAGGACGAGCCCGAGCGCATGGTTCGGCTTGAGCAGGAACGTCATTGCCCACGGCACCCGATACGGGCCCGCGTAGTCCAGCGCCGTCGAGGACAGTAGTGTGGCGAAGAGGGCGATCAGGGCGCGCTCCCAGCCCGACCACGCTGGCTCTTCCGAGATCGCTTCCACGGGCGATCCTTGCGGCCGCAGGGCGAAGAATAGCGACAGCGCGAAGCCGCAGGCGGTCACGAGGGGAAAGAAGGAATAGAGGACCAGCAGCCGCGACGGGCTCCAGCCGGAGACGATGGCCGTGACCACGGCCCAGAACGGCTCGAAGTGCATCTGGCCGACCTGGGGCGTGTGCAGGGGTGAATGGCCCGCGGCCACGACCTGGCAGAGGGCGAGGTTGTTCACGCGGTCGGAGCTGGGACCGAGCGCGTACAGCCGCTGGAGCGGCCAGTTGGTCTCGAGCCACACGTACGCGTTCGCGAAGAGGACTCCGAGGAGGAGAAGACCCGGCCGACGCAGCCGGACGACCAGCACCAGCCAGGCGACGGCCAGGAGCGGAAAGGCATGGCGCGCCGCGGCCAGGAAGGCTTCCACATCGAGGGCGCGCACGTCCACTCCGAAGAGGTTCATCGGATCCGCGATCGTATTCCAAGTGCGCGCGACGGAGGTCGCGGACCGGACGCGGCGGGGCAAGGCGTGCTGCTAGAATGCGCGCCTTGCGCCGACTCCTGCCGGCCTTTCTCCCCCTCTTCACCGCCGTCGCCGCGCTGGCTCCCCTGACGAGCGCGGCCGCCGACTTCCTCCCCGCGGTCTCCCTCCACCTCGAAGCCGCGCGCTACGCCCCCGTCGAGACGGACCTCCACTGGACGGGAACCATGGGCGGCGGCGCCGACGTGATCGGCATCGGCGGCTTCCGCGCCTATATCGTGGGCGAGGTCGAGACGATCATCGGCAGCACCCGGCGCGCCTTCGACGCGACCCAGGCCAACTACCACCTCGAAACCGGCGGGAGGTGGATCATGCGCGGGGTGACCGTCAATCCCTTCTTCCATCACGTCTCGCGGCACCTCAGCGACCGCCAGAAGGCCCCGGCCGTGGACTGGAACATGCTCGGCGTCCGCGCCGAGGCCACCCTCGGCCAGGGCCGGCGCGCCCGTGTCGGCGGCAGCGTCGGCCACACCACGCTCGCGTCGCTGGTCGGATATCGCTGGGAAGTCGTCGGGCACGGCGACGTCGATCTCCTCCGCCACGACCGCACGTCGGGCTACGGCGCGGCGCGGGCGCGCCTGGTGACGATCGATCCCGACCCCGCCCTCGTCCGCGGCGACTTCCTGGACTGGGCGGTGGAGGGCGGCGTCCGCTTCCGGCGCGAGCACCGCGTCTTCGAGGGGTTCGCAGCCTACGAACGGCGCAACGACGTCTTCCTCCTGGTGCCGGGCGCGCGCGATCGCGGCTTGTTCGGAATCCGGTTCCGTTTCGCGGAAGACGAATGAGGAGTCCGTCCCCGCTCGATGGGACGGACTCCTAAAGAAGTTTCTAGCGCTCCGCGTCCCCGTTGGCCAGGAGGGCGAGCTGGGCCTCCGCGGCCTTCTTCACTTCGATGTGGCGGCTGTCGCGCACCAGGCTCTCGAGGTAGGCGGCGTCCTCCCGCCGCGTCATGGCGCGCACGAGGATCTGCCCGATGTGACGGTCGCCGGAGTGGGCACGCAGGCGGCGGTGATCGCGGATCTTCTTGGCCGCTTCCTGGCGGACGAAGAAGTGGCGGGCGCTGCGCACGACCTCCATCAGCGCCTCATCCTCGCCGTGCCCGGCGGGCAGCCGCTCGATGCGGAAGAGCAGCTCGTCGTCGTCGAGGCCGAGCCATCCGTTGGCCGCCGTGGGCTCGGGGCCAGAGGTCCAGGGCGCCCGCCGCGAGGGCGGGTCTTCGTTGGGCGGCACCATTCGCGCGCTGGTCTCCCGGCCTCAGGCCAGCTCGGCCGCGCGGCGATGGAACTCGTCCACCACCGCGGCCAGGGTACGCTGGCCCTCCTGATCGAGGTGGAAAGTCACCCCGAAGTGATGCGCGCTGCGGCCGAGGCCGATCCAGCGCACCTGTGCCTGCAGCCGCACGCGGGAGGGCGGCCGTCCCAGCCGGACCTCGAGCGTGATCCAGGCCTCGGGTTGCGGCGGGGGCGCGTCGCACGAGATGCGGGCGCCGGTCAGGCTCAAGTCCGTGAGGTAGGCGCCGTAGCGGCGCGCGCCGTCCACGACGTGACAGGAGGCGACGAAGGGCTGGATGCGCGGGGTCTCGCGCTTTTCTCCGGCCATCATGACTCTCCGTTGGTCATGAGGCCGAGGCCTTCGCCCTCGGCCGTGCCCGCGAGCGCCGGCTCGCCCATCCGGCGCACGACGCCGACGACGCGGTAGGCCCAGAGCGTGCGGCAGACTTCGAAATCGGGCAAGGTGGAGCTCTCGCAGATGTTCTCGACCGTGCGCGGCTGGGTGAGGTGGGTCAGGATCGCGAGCTTCTCCGGAGGAAGGGTGGCGCCGCGGAGCCTTGCCTCGTAGTCCTCGATCCGCTCGTACCGCGCCGTCAGCCCGCCCACCGCGCGGTCGATGCGCGTCCAGGAATCGATGCGGCGAATGCCCTCCAGGATCAGGTCGGGCGTGCTGATGTTGAGCTTGATCGCTTCCTTCGTGTCCCCGCCCAGCTCGAGCCGGTAGTGGCCCTCCGTCCACAGGAAGGCGCCGTAGATGATCTCCTGCGTGTGCTCGATCACGCTCTTGACGAGATCCTTGGGCGCGAGCGCCCCCTGCTCGACGAGCACGGTCCCGAGCCGCTTTCCCGGCACCATCGCCTTGCCCGCTTCGGCGAGCTGGCGCAGCGTGATGCGCCCGCGCCGGAGCATCAGCTCGCCGAGCCGCTCGTCGCGGCTCGAAGACGACGCGAAGACCATCCGCCCCTCCTGGACGACGACGCTCTTGCCGACGCCGGCATGGGTGAGGGTGAGGACTCCGGTCCAGCGGCGCTCGTGGAGAGCTTGGACCAGACGCGGGAAGTCCTGCTCGGCCAGGCTCCCTTGGGTCTTCATGCTGCGGTCGGCTCTCCTCCCGTTCCGGCCCGCAGATCCTCGAGCGCGGCCGCGATGCGAGCGTGCACCTCGGCGGCGAGACGATCGCGGTCCGCGTAAGAGTAACCCCTGGCATCGAGCGGGTCCAGGACCCGCACCCGCACCGTGCCGCCGCGGATGCGGAATCCACCCGCCGGCATCAGCTCGCGGCCCCCGTGCACCACGACGGGAAGGATCCGGCTCCCCGCCTCGATGCCGATCACGAAGCCGCCCTTCTTGAAGGCCCCGAGCTCGCCCGTGCGCGAGCGCGTGCCTTCCGGGAACACGAGGAAGCACGAGCCCGCACGCAGCGACGCGGCCGCTCGCGAGAGCGCCTGGCCCGACTGGATGCGGTCGCGACGGTTGACGGCGACGAACCCGGCCCGGCGCAGCACGGGTCCGAGAAATGGCCAGGAGAAGATCTCCTTCTTGACCACCGCCCTGAGGTCGGTCCCCAGGGCCTCGAACAGCACGGGCCCGTCCAGATGGCTCACGTGATTCGAGATGACGACGGTGTTGCGCGCGTCGCCCAGGTTCTCGCGGCCCTCCAGGGCGATTCGCGTACCCGCCAGGAGGAGAGTCAGGCGCACGCCGGCATGGCCCAGTCGGAACAGCAGGACGTCGGAGCCCGTGACGGCGGCATGGAAAAGGCCGATCGCGGCCGCGACCGCCGTATAGGGCAGCACCAGGGTGGCGATCAGGAAGGCCCGCAGCATTCGCGGCGGTGGGGCTCGGAGGGTGGCGGAGCCTCAGGACTCCGTGGGCTCGGAGGCGGGACGGCCGGGGGCGGACGCGGCCTCCTCCGAGTGCGGCACGCCGTTGAGGAGGGCCTTCAGCTCCTTGCCCATCTTGAAGTACGGGATCTTCTTGGGCGGAACGTCCACCTTCTCGCCCGTCTTGGGGTTGCGGCCCTTGCGCGGCGCTCGATTCCGGAACCGGAAGCTCCCGAAACCGCGGATCTCGACCTCGCTGCCGCCCTGCAAGGCATTCACGATGCTGCGCAGGGCAGCCTCGACGATGATGCCGGACTGCACCTGGGTGATGTCGAGCTTCTTGGCCACGATGTTGATCAGGTCCGCCTTGGTCATCGCATTCCGCGCGGAGGTCGAATCGCTCATCGGGGTCGCTCCAAGTGAGCGGAGTCTAGCCCGGTTGATCCGTGGAAGTCAAGGCCAGACGTGAAGATGCGGGCCAAAAGGGCGACGGCAAACGGGGCAGCAAACAGGGCGGCAAATGGGCCAGCGAGTCAGGAGTCTAGCGCCGTGTAGCGGCGGTAGACGCTGGGGGGTTTCAGGGGGGGAGCTCACTCCGTTCGGAGTGAGCGGTGAGTTCCCCCCCTGAGATCAAAGACCTTAGGCGTCGAAAAGGCGTCGCCGAGCGCCCACGGGCTTCTGCACCGGGATCTTGACCGGCTTGATCTCCGGCGGCGCGAACGTCTTGTTCAGCGCCTTGTCGACGCGCTCCTCGATCGTCGCCTGCGTCTTGCCCTCCACCTCGGCGATCTCGCTCACGAGGAGGAACTTGGCTCGGTCGAGCATGCGCTTCTCGCGGAACGAAAGCGCCTTCTTGCGGGACAGGAAGGTGAGGCCCTTGAGGACCACGGCGACCTCGTGGAGGCTGCCCGTCCTCATCTTGTCCGAGTTCTCCTTGAAGCGGCCCTTCCAGTTCGCCTGCTGATCGATGGTGCCATCGCCGAGAAGGTTGAAGATCTTCCGGGCGTCACCCGACGAGATGACGTGACGAAGGCCGACCCCGTCCGCGTTCTGCTGGGGGACCCACACGCGCGAGTCGTTGGAAAGGATTCGCAGCTGATAAAGGCTGATCTTGCCACCGGGAACGGGGCGCGTCTGGATGCTCTCGACGACGCCGATTCCGTGGTTCGGATAGATGACCTTCTCTCCAACCTGGAAGTCCACAACTGACCTCTCTTTTCTTTCCTCAGGGCTCGGCGGTGGGCCGGGATGAAGTGGGAGCACGGGGAATTCCGGAGACGTCAGTGTATCAGAGTTCGGACGAGGCGGGCAAACGGTTCAGCTAAAGCAAGGAACGTGCCGCAGCTCTTCTACGCGCTTTGCCCGGATCCTCGCACGTAATCGGCCAGGGCGCGCACGCAGGTGTCCACGTCGGATTCCGCATTGTAGTAATGGGTGGAAATGCGGAGGCCCTCCGGCTTCGTCGTGACTTCGATGCCCCGCTCGCGGAGGAAGGCCGCCGCGCGCGGCGGGTCCGCGACCTCGCACAGGGTCTCGGCCGAGCGGTAGGCTCCGTCGGGCGAGAGGACGGGGATCCCCGCGCGCTCGAGCTGGTCGGTGAGGTAGGTGTTGAGAGCGAGGACACGCGCTTCGATCCGCTCCACACCGAGCGCGAGCACGTACTCCACGGCGGCGCCGAGCGCGAAGATGGGCGCGAAGGGCGGACACCCTGCTTCCGTGCGACGGTTTCCGGGAAGGATGGTGTACGCACGGTTGTCGAAGTCGTAGGGGCGCTCGACGCTCATCCACCCGATCGTGCGCGGGGGCCGCGCGCGGAGCAATCCGCCGCGAATGAAGAGGAACCCGGCCCCATAACCGGCGCCGAGCCACTTGTGCCCGGCGCTGGCCAGCCCGTCCAGGCGGCTGCGTCGGACGTCGATCGGGAACACGCCCGCGGACTGGCTGGCCGAGACCACGAGGTGGCGATCGTCCTTGATGCGGCCGAAGGCCTCGAGGTCCTGCCGGCAACCGTTCGAGAACTCGACGTGGCTGATCGCGATGGTGGCCGCGGGGGGCGCGTCCGGCTTCAGGAACGACTCGAGGCGGAGGATGCCTTCCACGGCGGGGATGAAGTGCACGGGCACACCGCGATGGATCCAGGGCAGCGTGACGGCGGGGAACTCCAGATCGTCGCTCAGGACGGGGCCGTCGGCGGCGACGAGATCCGCGATCAGGTTCATGCCCGTCGACGTGTTGGGCGTGAACGCGATCTCCTCCGCCTCCGCGCCGATCAGGGCGGCCACGCGCGCGCGGACCTGCTCCCGCCGCTCCATCCAATCGTCCCAGTGCACGTCTCCGCCTTCCTCGAGCTCGCGGCAGAAGCGATCGACGGCGGGGCGGACGGTCGGCGGGGGCAGGCCGGTGGCGGCCGTGTTCAGGTAGACGCGGCGGCGCACCGCGGGGAAGTCCTGGCGGACCTCGTCCCAGGGAGTCGACATGGGGTCTAAGGATAGTCCGTCAGTGGCGCGGCCACGCCCGGGGGCGCTACACTGGCCTTCCTCCCGTGCCGGAGTGGCGGAACTGGCAGACGCGCGGGACTCAAAATCCCGAGTCTCTCACGGGGCGTGTGGGTTCGATTCCCACCTCCGGCACCAGCCTTACGGGCCCTGATCTCAATCCCGCGGGCGCACGATCCCGGACAGCGGCTGGAACGAGACGCGCGCGGGCGGCGGCTCCGGCTGGACGGTCACGTGCTCGATGCCGTGCTCCGCGCGCACGCGCGCGCACACCTCCTGCGCGACCTCCGGGCCGTGCCGGGTGCCGTCCAGGATCACGTGCACGGTGACGACCTCGAAGCCGTCCGAGATGCGCCAGGCGTGCAGGTCGTGGAGATCGCCCACCCCGGGCGTCCCCCGGATGGTCCGCTCGAGGTCGGGGGGATGGAGTCCGGCGGCAGTGCCTTCCATGAGGACGCCCGCCGTGCGCACCACGAGCTTCCACGCGCTCCAGAAGATCATCACCGCCAGCACGACCGAGATCAGCGGGTCGGCGCGCTGCCAGCCCCAACCGAGCACGATCACCGCCGCCACCATGGCCGCCACCGAGCCCGCGGCGTCCGAGAGGACGTGGGCGAGCGCGGAGCGCGTGTTCTCGTTGTGTCCGTGGCCGGAGGAGAGGACCCAGGCCGCGACGAGGTTGACGGCGAGGCCGCCTCCCGCCACCGCGAGCATCCAGCGCGCGTTCACGTCCGGCGGAGTGCGCCACCGATCGACGGCCTCCGCCACCACCCAGACCGACGTGAGGCCCAGGAAGAGCGCGTTCACGAAGGCGGCCAGCACCTCCGCCCGCCGCGAGCCGTAGGTGCGGCGGTGCGTGCGCGGGCGCGAGGCCACGCGCTGGGCGACGAGGGCCAGGGCCAGGGCGGCCGCGTCCGCCATCATGTGCCCCGCGTCCGAGAGCAGGGCCAGGCTGTGCGAGACGACGCCGCCCACGATGGACGCGACCATCGTGATGAGCGTGAGCACGAGGGCGAGCAGGATCCGGCCCTCCGGCGTCTCACGCAGGCCGTGCGCGTGTTCCGGACCCGCCGCCGGCAACGTCCCCGAGCTCACGCCGCGGACCTCACGAGGGGAATCGTAATCCCGTCCGCGTCAAATGTTGTTCGGGGCGTTCTCTGCCTTGACCCCCCCGGACCCGGGCGCGATACTGCCGGCACACGGACGGACGCGTTCAAAAACCAAGACGGAGGAGTCCCCATGCAGTCGCCTCGCCGCCTCGCCGCTGTCCTGCTCGCCGCCGCCCTCGCGAGCGTCACCCCGCTGCACGCCCAGTCGCAGGCGATCAACGGCTCCATCGAAGGAGTCGTGCGGGACGGCACGGGCGCCGTCCTGCCCGGCGCCAGCGTGAGCGTCGTGAACCTCGACACCGGCCAGCAACGCACGCTGACCACCGGCGCCGATGGCGGCTACCGCGCGCCCCTGCTGTCGCTGGGAACCTATCGCGTCAAGGCGGAGATGCAGGGCTTCAAGACCATCGAGCGGACGGGCGTGACCCTCAGCGCCGGCCAGACCGCGGTCGTCAACTTCGCGATGGAGGTCGGCGGCGTGGCCGAGGTCGTCTCCGTGACGGGCGAGGTCCCGATCGCCGATCCGGCCAAGATCGATCTCGGACGCACCATCGGTGAGGCGGAGGTCAGGAACCTCCCCCTCGTCTCGCGCAACCCCTACAACTTCGCCTTCCTGCAGGCCAACGTCACCGGCTACGAGAACGAGGAGTTCGGCGTGCCGCGCATCAACGCCAACGGCACCCAGATGCACACCAACTACATGATCGACGGGAACACGAACACGGAGAAGGACCGCGCGGGCCTGCGCCTGCTGCCGGCCTCCGAGATCATGGTGCGCGAGGTCAAGCTCATCACGAGCGGCTTCGCTCCCGAGTTCGGCCACACCACGGGGATGGTCTACAACGCGGTCACGCCGTCCGGAAGCAACGACTTCCGTGGCTCGGCCAGCTACCGCTTCCGCCGCAAGGCGATGTCCGAGAGGCCGTTCTTCCTGAGCCCGACCGCGAAGAAGCCCGACACCCACGTCAACAACTACACGGCCACCCTGGGCGGGCCGATCGTCAAGGACAAGTGGTTCTTCTACGGCGGATACGAGTTCGTGGACCGCGATCTCTCCGCCGACCGCGTCATCTCCGTGACGCCGGCCAACGCCTCCCGGCTCGGCCTCTCCACGACCACGATTCCCGCCGCCGGCGTCATCCCGGCCGCGCAGACGGTGAACTTCTTCCTGGGCAAGACGGACTACCAGCTCGCCCCCGAGCACAAGCTCTCCGCGCGGTATTTCTTCTTCCGGAACGAGTCGCCCTTCAACATCGGGGGCGGGCTCAACACGGTGGACTGGGCGACGGACTTCCACGACCGGATGGACTCCGCCTCGACCCAGCTCATCTCCTCGTTCGGCGCGACCCGTCTCAACGAGTTGCGCGTGCAGTTCGCGCGCCGGCACCAGTCGCGGACGGCCAGCGACGGCGCGGGCACCGGCCCCGCCATCACGGTCAGCGGGGTGGCGAACTTCGGGGGACCGATCGCCACCGTCTCCGACGCCAGCTTCGACTTCAGCCAGAAGATCTGGCAGGTCCTCGACAACTTCACGGTGCTCAGCGGCCGGCACAGCTTCAAGGCGGGCTTCGACGTCCAGTTCATCGACGACTTCCGGCGCAACAATCTCTTCCAGCTCTACACCTTCCCCACCGTGGACGCCTACCTGGCCGCCAAGAGCGGCGCCAATCCGCGGAGCTACTCCACGTTCTCGCAGCTCGTCGGCGATCCGACCGTCGCGTACAACTCGACGTTCCTGTCCCTGTTCGTCCAGGACGACCTGCGGGTCAGCGACCGGCTCAAGGTGCTCTTCGGCGTGCGCTACGACCTCTTCAAGATCCCGGACGCGCGGCCCTTTGCCGCCAATCCCGCGTCGTCGAAGTTCAAGGTCGACAAGAACAACTTCGCGCCGCGGGCGGGCTTCTCCTGGACGCTCGACTCCAGCGCCCGCACCGTGCTGCGGGCCTCCAGCGGGATCATGTACGAGCCGCCGCTCATCGACTTCTACGACAATTCCATTCAGCGCAACGGCGACCCGCGCACGCTGACCGCGACCCTCAACCCGACCAGCCTGGGCGCGCCCGCCTTCCCGGCCACGCTGAGCGACCTGCCCCCCGGCTTCACGCGTCCGCTCCAGAGCATCGTGGCCATGGACGCCGACTTCTCGACGCAGTACACGATCCTGTCCAACGTCCAGCTCGAGCGCGCGCTCACGAGCGACTTCTCGGTCTCCGTCGGCTACGTGAACTCGCTCGGCCGCAACATGCCGCTGCTGGTCGACGCCAACCTCATCCCGACCGGGCTGACCCTCGCGGACGGGCGCCCGATCTTCTCGACCGCGGTGACGTCGGCCACGCGCGCGAATCAGAACTTCAACCACGTCGACACGTTCCAGTCGATCGGCAAGGGCACGTACAACGCCTTCACCGTCACCGTGAACAAGCGCATGAGCCACGGCTTCCAGGCCCAGGCCTCGTACACGCTGGCCAAGGGCGAGGACAACGCTCCCTTGACGGGGACGTACGTCGTGGGCAGCCAGGACGACCGCCTGTCCGATCCCACCGACGTCGACCGCGACAAGGCCCTGGTACCGTTCAACCAGACACACACGTTCGTGCTCAGCGCGCTGCTGGCTCCGAAGGTCGCAGGCTCCGGCATCGGTGCGACCCTGATCAACCACAACCAGCTCGGGTTCATCGTGCAGGCCAACAGCGGCCTGCCCTTCAACATCCGCGCGAACCGCGACCTCAACCTCGACGGCGTACAGAACGACCGGCCCATCGGCATCGACCGCAATACGGGCCACCTCGGCCGCGTCTTCAACGTGGACGGGCGCTACGTGCGTTTCATCCCGCTGGGCACCCGCCTGCGCACGGAGCTGTTCGTGGAGGCCAAGAACATCTTCAACACGCAGAACGTGGCGTCGGTGAACCGGGTGGTGGCCGTCGATGCCGCCGGCAATCCGACCGTCTCGCTGTCGTCGTTGCCCCAGCTGAGCGGATACCTGCAGAGGAACATCCAGGCCGGTCTGAAGCTGGTCTTTTAGTGATGCCGGGGGGCGCTCCTCGCGAGGAGGAATGCGCCCCCCTACGCCCTTCGGGTTACCCCCTCCCGCTCGTCGCCGAGTGAATCGGCTCCTCGCTGCTGGAGGCCCTGCCCTTCGGCGGTTCGCGCCTACTTCTTCCGCCTGCCGTCTTTCGGCTTGCCCTTCGTGCGTTCGTAGAGCGTGAGGACGCGGTCCACGAAGTACCCGGACAGGCCCAGGGAACTCTTGTAGTCCAGCGCGGTCGCGATCTGCCGGGCGGTGAGGTGGCGGCGGACGTCGGGATGCGCGGCCACCGCTTCCCGGAAGGCCACGCCCTTCTGCAGGGCCTCGCGCGAGAGGGCGAGGACCAGCGCGTGCGCGCGGTCGCGCCCGATCTTGGGGGCGAGCGCCATCATCACCGCCTCCGAGAGCACGACGCCGCCGGCGCGGTCCAGGTTGCGCCGCATGTTCTCGGGCTTGACCACCAGGGTGGCGAGCAGCCGCCGCGCGATCACGAGCTGCGCCCCCAGCAGCAGGCACACCTCCTGCGGGAAGGCCCAGGCCGTCTCGCCCTGGCGATGGTCGTCCTCCCACTCCGAATGGACGTAGTCGAGGATCGTCGTCGCCCGCGCGCGGATGAGGCGGCCCAGCAGCACGACGGACCCCGAGGCCACGGGGTTGAGCTTGTGGGGCATGGCCGAGCTGCCGACCTTGCCTTCCATGAACTCGACGGCCTCGTCCACGTCGGTGACCTGGAGGTTGTAGATGTTCTGCGCGATCTTGCCCAGGGTGGCGGAGAGAAGGGCGAGGAGGATGAAGAACTCGGCAAAGCGATCTCCCGCCGTCTTGGCCGCGATCAGGGGAACGCCGAGGCCGAGGCGCGCCATCATCCGGTCCTGCACGGCCAGCCCTTTGCGCCCGAGGGCGGCCATGGTCCCGACCGCGCCCCCCAGCTCCCCCACCAGTACCCGCGGCCGGCTCGCGTCCAGGCGTTCGCGCTGGCGCAGCACCTCGTCGAGCCAGACCGCCGCCTTGTAGCCGAAGGTCACGGGCAGCGCGTGCTGGCCGTGGGTGCGCCCGGCCATGACCGTGTCGCGATGGCGTCGGGCCAGCTGCGCGAGCACCGCCGCGACGGCGTCGAGCTCCCCCGTCACCACGCCGTAGGTGTCCTTGATCTGGAGGGCCAGCGCGGTGTCGATGATGTTCTTGCTGGTCGTCCCCCAGTGCACCCAGCGCGCCGCCGAAGGCCGCACGACCTGGCGGAGCGCGTTGACCAGCGGCATGACCGGGTTCCAGGTCGTGTCGAACTCGCGCTTCATGGCCGCGAGGTCGATGAGATCCACGCGGGCGCGTCGCGCGATCTCCCGCGCCGCGGACGCGGGGACCAGTCCCAGCTCGGCCTGGGTGGAGGCCAGCGCGGCCTCGACGTCCAGCCAGCGCTGCACCATCGCGCGGTCGTCCCAGATCGCGCGCATGGCCGGGGACCCGTAGCGATCGCGGAAGTAGAACGAGTCGTAGGCCGAGGCCGGCATCAGGGGCGGCTGAGGAGGTTGGCGAGGATCCGATACGCGCCCGGCGTGCCCGCGGGAAGCTGCCGCCACAGGCCGAGGCCGACGTAGGTCCAGGTGCCCTTGCCGACGGGGGCGTCGACCAGGATGCCCTTCTTCTCGCCCGCGTTCTTGGGGAAGGGATCGGCGGACGAGAGCAGCTCGACGTAGTGCGGGTCCTTGGCACCCAGGAAGTAGAGGCCGCGCTCCTGGACCCATCCGTCGAAATCGGCCTTGCCGATACGGTTGGGCACGTTGAAGAACGCGTGGCCGGGCACGAGCACGTTCATGGGCGCGTCCTCGAGGGTCACGCGCTCGTAGGTGACGGACGCCGGGTAGGGCGCGAACGGGCTCAGCGCCTCCGCGGAGCCGCCGCCGGAGAAACCCTCGGCCGGAGCGTCCGAGAGCCGGTTGAACTCGAACTTGTTGTACTGCACGACGACGTGCCCGCCCGCGCGGGCATAGTCGAGCAGGCGCTGGTTGTTCGCGCGCAGGTCCTTGCGCGTCTGGTAGGCGCGGATCCCGGTGACGATGGTCGAGAAGCGTGAGAGGTCGCCGTAGGCGAGGTCGTCCGCGGAGAGCATGGTCGGGGTGATGCCGAGCTGCTGGATGGCGGGCGGCACCTCGTCTCCCGCCCCGAGCACGTAGCCGACCTTTACCGCGGGCGCGACCTTGACGTCGATGGCCTGGACGCGCGAAGCGGCGGGACGGAGCATATGGCGCTCCTGGATGTGGTCGTAGGTGATGACCTGCACCCCGTCGCGGTAGTCCTGGCCCGCGCGCGTGGCCACGGCGCGGATCGCGTACTCGCCCGCCGCGAGCGACGCGGGCGCGGTCACGAAGAACCGCGCCGTCGCCTCGTCACCCTCGAAGCGCAGGCTCGCCGCCGCCTGCGCGGGCTCCGCCTTCCATCCCGCGGGCACCTCGAGGTGGACCACCGCTTCCCCGCTCCCCTTGGCCTCGTTCGCGACGGTCACCCGGAACTCGCGGCGGGCGGCCCCCCCGACCGGCATCACCGCGATGTCGGGCGTCATGGAGACCGAGAGCGCGGGGACGACGTTGACGACCTTCTGCTTCTCGCCGCCCACCCAGCGTCCTTCGTAACGGAAGAATGCCGGCTGCTCGAGAGTCACCGGCAGCACCGACCCCGGGCCGGTCAGGCTTCCGTAGCGGATGACGGAGACCACGTCGGGCGGACTCCAGGGAAGCGGGAAGTCCGCAGGATTGTCGACGTCGTAACGGTCGACCTTCGGAGTGACCTTGAAGCTCACGTCCGCGGCCTTGCCCGCTTCGAGCGAGCCCGGAGGATCCGCCTGGCGCGCCGCCGTCCAGCCGGTCGGGACGCGCACGGCCACGTCCTGCAGGGCGACGGGCTCCGTACCCTGGTTCCAGACGCGCGTCCGCACCGTGAACGACTGTCCGGGCACGACGTCGCCGTCGTCCACGGTGGATTCGGCGGTCAACCGATGGGCCAGGGTGAGCGCGCGCTCGAAATCGGATTCCTTGCGGCGGAGCCGGGCCTGGATCTCGTCCTTCGCGGCGGCGTCGAGCGGCGTCCCCTCGAGCCGGGAGCGCGTCTTCACGACAGAGGCGAGGCCGGCGCGCAGCGCGGTCCGCATGCGGTCGGCGGCGTGCGTGGAGTAGGCCTCCTGGGCCTGCTTGGCCTGGTCCTCGATGCCGCGCAGGAACTCGGCGAGGAAGGGCGCCTTGTCCTCCTGCCCGCGCGCGAACCGCGCGACGGCGGAGAGAGAGGTCTCGACACCGGCGAGAATGTCGTCCTCCGGTCCGCTCACCTTCGGCTCCGCGTCGACCAGCACGTAGACGGCGCGTCCCGTCCCTGGCAGCGCGCGAAGCTGGCCCGCGCCCTGGCACTTGTGGTTGCTGCGCGCGAGCATGCCGAACTGGTGTGAGGACATGCCGAGCAGGGGATCGTAGCCGGACGTGTCCACGGCGACGGCGCGCGCTTCCTTGTCCAGCTCGGTGCCACCGCCGACGCCGCCCTGGTAGACCTTGCGCGCCTGCCACGGCCGCAGGCCTTCCGCGATCTGCTCGGGAAAGCGCGCGGGATCGGCGGCGGCGCGAAATGCGTCGACGGCCAGGCGGGCCGCCGCCTGGTGGTGCTGGCCGCCTCCGGGCGCCTCCAGGGGAAGGGTGAGGATCACGTCCGGCCGCACCATGCGCACCACGCGCACGACGTCGCGCAGCGTCTCCTCGCGGCCCCATTTCTCGAACGTCTCCTCCACGCTGAACGAATAGCCGAACTCGTACGCGCGCGTGAAGTACTGCGCCGCCCCGTCGTAGCGATGGATCGCGGTCAGCTCCTCCGTGCGCAGGACGCCGAGAGACTGGAACAGCTCCGGACCGATCTCGTTCTGTCCGCCGTCGCCCCGGGTGATCGTCAAGAGCGACGTGTCCAACCCGCGGCCGCGGTTGAGCTGGACCAGCACGCCGTTGTTCTCGTCGTCGGGATGGGCCGTCACATAGAGGACGGACCCGGAAGTCGCCAAGTGGCGAAGGGCCAGCGCAAGACCGTTCGTGCCTTCATCTTGCGAGATGGGGCGGAGCTGGGCTCGTACGGGCGACGCGAAGCAGGAAGTGGACAGGATCACGGCGAAAGAGAGACGGCGGAGCAAGGGAACCCTCCTCGGTAGAGGGAATTGTAGGCGTTTGAAGGCGCTTGGAGGCAAAGGAGTGAGCGGCGGAGATGATCAAAGGAGCGGAGGACCTCAATCGGTAAAACGGCCCATATACTTGCGCTTGAGTCCCGGATCGGCTTATAAGCTTTTAAACATCTTACAAATATAGACTTAGCTTTGCCGAATAGCATTCTTAGGTAAATAATACCTCATCGATAGGGGTCCGCGAACAATAAATCTATTTAGAATCAGTATCTTATGACTTTTCTGGCCTTGCGCGCATCTTGCTTTACTACGCCGCATGCGCAAGAGTTGCCTGGCCCTTCTGATCCTCCTCGGCGCCGTCAACGCTCAGGCGGCCCCGCTGCCCGGGTTCGTGCTCGCCGGCCAGACGCAGCACTTCTCCTTCTACAGCCGGGGCGAGAAGGTCGACACCCAGAAGGTCGAGAAGCGCGTGGCCGAGTTCGAGAAGGGTCTGGGGCAGCCGCTGACGCACAAGGCCAACTACTACCGCTACTCGACGGCGCAGGAGATCGCGGCGGGCACGGGCTACTACGCCGCCGGCGTCACGTTCGCGGCCACGGGCGACGTGCACTCCACGGAGCCCTGCCACGAACACGAGCTGGTGCACCTGATCGCGGGCGGCTTCGGCGGCGACCCGGGCGCGTTCTTCCAGGAAGGGCTGGCGGTGGCGGTGGGAAACAAGGGCGAGTGGCAGGGCAAGTCGGTGGACCGCCTGGCCAAGGCGAGCACGGTGGACGTCGCGGCGATGGCGGCGGGCTTCGATCGCTTCGAGGCGAACACGGCCTACGCGGTGGCGGGCTCGTTCGTCGGCTACCTGGTGCGGACCCACGGCATGGCGCAGGTCACGGCGTTCTTCCGCGCCTGCGGCCCGAAGGTCGACACCAAGGTGGCGTTCGTGCAGGCCTTCGGCGGGACGATCGACGCGGTGTCGGCGAATTGGCGCAAGAGCCTTTGAGAGGAGCGACGATGGCAACGACGATGGTCGGGCGGAGAGCGGATGTCCTGGGGTACATGCCGGACCGCTCGCGGTGGGCGACGGTGAGGGTGGAGACCGACGGCGGCGTCTACGTCGGCCGCATCTACGTTCCGGACACCAAGCAGCGGGTGTCGGACGTGCTGGCGGACGACCGGCAGTTCCTGAGCCTCACCGAGGTGCGCGTGAACGACGGCGAACGCGTGGAAGACTACATGGCCATCAACAAGAGCTTCGTCCGCACGCTGCGCATCCTCGACGAGGGCGGCTCCGCGGGCGCGCGCGCGCCCCGGGGCGGCGCGGTCGAGGCCTGCTGAGGGGCCGGTCAGATCTCGATCGTGCCCTGCAGGTAGCGGACGGCGCGGCCGGAGATGGCGACGCGCTCGCCCTGGTCTTCGCAGAAGAGCTCGCCGCCGCGTGCCGAGACCTGCAGCGCATGGAGCGTCTTCTTGCCCAGGCGCTTGGACCAGAAAGGCACCAGCGTGCAGTGCGCGGAGCCGGTCACCGGGTCCTCCGGGAGGCCCTGGCGCGGCGCGAAGAACCGCGACACGAAATCGACGCGGTCCCCGCGCGCGGTCACGATCACGGCGAAGCGGTCCACCTGCGCGAGGCGCCCGAAGTCGGGGGCCAGCGTCCGCACTTCCTCCTCGGTCTCGTACACCGCCATGTAGTCGCGCGCCGCCCAGACCTCGCGCGGGGGGTGCCCCAATCCTTCGAGCAGGTCCTCGCTGGCCGTCATCGGTTGAGGCGGACGCGACGGAAAATCGAGGCTGAGCAGGTCGCCCTGGCGCCGGACCTTCAGCTCCCCGCTCTTCGACCGGAAGACGATTTCGTCTCGCCCCTTCTCCGCTTCCCCGAACAGGACGAACGCGGAGGCCAGCGTCGCGTGGCCGCACAGGTCGACCTCGGTCACCGGCGTCATCCAGCGGATCTCGTAGCTGCCGTTTCCCCCGACGAGGAAGGCGGTCTCGGAGAGGTTGTTCTCGGCCGCGATGGACTGGAGCGTCTGGTCATCGAGCCAGGAATCGAGCGGACAGACGGCGGCCGGATTGCCGCGAAAGGCCTGATTGGTGAAGGCGTCGACGTGGACGACCGGGATCTTCATGGCCCTCCTGGGCGCGGCCGGAGCGTCATCTCGAGGAACAGCGCGCCGGGCACGGGATTATGACGGTAGGCCGGGATCTCGTGAAAGCCGAGGGCGCGGTACATGGCGATGGCGGCGCCCATCGAGGGCAAGGTATCCAGGCGCAGGCGCTGGTAGCCCGCGCGCTCGGCCTCGGCCACGAGGGCCTCGGTGAGACGGCGCCCGAGCCCGGTGCCACGCGCGGACGGACGCAGGAAGAGCCGCTTCATCTCCGCGGTCGAGCCGTCGAGAGGGCGCAGCGCCACGCAGCCCGCGGCCGCTCCGTCGACCTGCGCCAGCAGCAGGCGGCCCCGCGGCGGCACGTACTCGCCGGGCAGGCCGTCGCGCTCCGCCGCGAAACCCTGGAACGAGAGGTCGGTCGCGAGCTCCCGGGCATACTCGTCGAAGAGCATGCGCACGGTGGCGACGTCGGCGCCGCCCGACGCGGGCCGGATCAGGATCTCCACGCGCCATAGGTAACGGGCCCGCGACGGCGCGTCAAGCGCTCGGGTAGAGTGCGGCCATGGATTCCGATCGGCCGTCTTCCCCGCCCGGCCCCGCCTTCGACGCGCTGGTCGCGCTCATCGCGCGCCTGCGCGCTCCCGGAGGCTGTCCCTGGGACCGCGAGCAGACGCACGCCAGCCTCAAGCCGATGCTCATCGAAGAGGCCTACGAGGTGCTGGAGGCCGTCGACGAGGGCGACGACGCCGAGCTCGCGGGCGAGCTCGGCGACCTGCTCCTCCAGGTCGTCTTCCATGCCCAGATCGCGGCCGAGGAGAAGCGCTTCACGGTGGCGGACGTGATCACGCTCGTCTCCGAGAAGATGGTCCGGCGCCACCCCCATGTCTTCGCGGACGAGAAGGCCGACACCTCGGGCGAGGTCCTGCGAAGCTGGGAGGCCATCAAGGAGGCCGAGAACGCGAAGGCGGGACGCGCGGACGCGTCGATGCTGGACAGCGTCTCCCGGGTGGTGCCCGCGCTGATGGAGGCCTACCAGATGACGACCAAGGTCTCCCGCGTCGGCTTCGAATGGCCGGACGCCGCCGGCGCGCTCGGCAAGCTCGAGGAAGAGGTGCGCGAGCTCAAGGAGGCGCTGGCCTCGGGCGAGGCCGGAGAGGCGCGCGTGGGGGAAGAAGTGGGCGACCTCTTCTTCTCCGCCGTCAACGTGGCGCGCATGCTCGGCCACGATCCGGAGAGCGCGCTCAAGGGGGCGAACCGGAAGTTCCGCCGGCGCTTCCGCCACGTCGAGGACCGCCTGCGCGAGACCGGCCGCAAGCCCGCCGACGCGACCCTGACCGAGATGGACGCCCTGTGGGACGAGGCCAAGGAGCGCGAGAAAGAGGCTTGAAACGTCACCTGCCGCTCGCTCTGGCCATCCTGATGGCCGGTGCCCAGGCCGCCCTGCTCGTGGCCACCGCGCGAGACAAGTCGGACACCGTCGACGAGGACATCTACCTGCCCGCGGCCGCGATCCTGTGGGCGCACCGCGATTTCGGCGTGAACCCGGACTCGCCCGTGCTGCCCAAGTGGGCGTTCGCGCTCGCGCTGCGCGCGGCGGAGCCGGAGCTGGACGCCACCCCGCGCGAGCTGGCGCGCGCCGAGAACTACGTGCTCTGGTACCAGGGTCGCGCGCGTATCGAGCGCGTCCTGTTCGCCGCCCGCCTGACCACGATCGTGGTGACGGTCCTGGCCGGGCTGCTCCTGTGGCGGATCGCCCTGCGCTTCGGACCCGGGCCGGGGGCGGTGACCCATGCCCTCTGGTGTTTCTCCCCCGCCGTGCTCGCGGACGGATCCCTGGCCACGCTCGACGCCTGGGTGACGGGCATGGTCATCGGGCTCGTCTGGGCCACGGCCCGGTATCTCGAGGGCCCGCGCTGGCCACGCGCGCTCGTGGTCGGCGTCTTCGCCGGCCTCGCCGTCGCGTGCAAGATCACCGCGCTGGGGGCGGTGGGCGTGGCCGTCCTCGCCTGCGCCTGGCGTGCGCGCCGCGCCGCCGCCGAGGCCGGGCGGCCGTGGGTCCGGCCGACGCTTGGCGGCGCTCTTCTGGCCGGCGCGGCCGGGATGCTTACGTTGTGGAGCCTCTACGGCTTCACGGTGGAACGCGTCGCCGGCGTTCCCGTACCTTTCCCGGCCTGGATCACGGGGGCGCTCCTGCAGGTGAGCCACGGCGCGCGCGGCCATCGCGGCTATCTCTTCGGCGAGACCGGCCTCGGGGGCTGGTGGTACTTCTATCCCGTCGCCCTCGCCCTGAAGACGACGATGGGCGCCCAGGCCCTGGCCGCGATGCTCGTGGTCGCCTGGCTGCTCCGGCGGCCGCGCGGGACGGATCTCCTGCTCGACGCCGCCCTCCTGGCCTACCCCGCCCTGCTCCTCATCGTCATGAGCAGCGGGCGCACGCAGCTGGGCCTGCGCTACATCCTCCCCGCGTACCCGTTCGCGATGATCTGGGCAGGGCGCACGTTCCCCTCGTTGCGCGCGCTCGGCGGGCGCTGGGGGCTGGTGGCCGGCGTCCTCGCTCTCGTCGCGGGGACGGCGGGAGCGCTCCGCGTCCATCCGCACTACCTGATGTTCTTCAATTCCTGGATCGGCGGCCCGGCGCGGGGGCCGGAATACCTCGTCATCGGCGATGACATCGGCCAGGACCAGCGACGTCTGGCCGACTGGCAAGCCGAGCAAGGCCTGTCGTCGATCTACTACACGTGGTACAGCGGGCGGCCCGAATATTGGGGCATCGCCTACAGCGCGCCGCCGTGCCGGCCGCAGTCCGGTGTGTACGCGCTCGAGGCCATCGAGGTCCATCGGCCGCGGCGCATCGAGGCCGGCTGCCTGGACTGGCTGACCGTCGAGCCGCCCGATGAGCGCATCGGATACTCGATCTACGTCTACCGCGTGCCGCGCGAACGGGCGGAGCGCCTGCGAAACGTCACGTCGAGAGTGCCGTTCTGGAAACAACAGACGATCGACTCGGTTAACAGATAGAGGTTGTGGTCGGGTCGGTTGTCTCCAACGGAGACTAGGACGCGCTACGGCGCGGCGACGGGGTCCGCCGCGCGATCAATGCGCACCCGCGGCAGCGTGCCGCGCATCAGGTCCTCGAGATAGTCCCGCTCGAAGAAACGCAGGCCGCTGCCGCCGTGGCCCTGGCCGGTCAAGAGGTCGACGTCGCCGTCGCCGTTCCAGTCGCGCGCGTCCGCTCCAGAAATCATCTGTCCCGTCCAGGGCTTGAGGATCACGATCCCCTCCGCGGAGGAGTCGAACCGGGGGCGCTTCCCGGGAGTACCGGCGCTGGTGTTGCGGAAGAGCCGGCAGTCCAGCTCGAACTCGCACCCGATGAAGTCCTTCTTGCCGTCCCCGTCCCAGTCCACGAAATCGCCCAGGTTGGGCCGCAGGAGGTCGATCTCGACCGCCTCCGGTCCGGCCTTGATCCACTTGGGGGCGCCGAGCTCCGGCGCGGCGTTGGTCCCGAAGTTGCGGTAATACAGGAAGCCGCGGTCCCGCGTGCGATCTGGATTGCGAGGCGGCCAGTCATAGGTCGCGCTCGGCCCCTCTCCCACCATCGCGAAGAGGACGTCCTTGCGTCCGTCGCCGTCCCAGTCGCGCACGAGCACGCTGCCGCGCGAGGTGCCGTCGATGGGATGGCCGTTCGCGCTCACGCGCCGGCCCGGGCCGAGCACGGGCGCGGCATTGGTCCCGCGGTTGAGGAACAGCCAGAGCCAGCCGCGCGCATCCGCGACCACGAGGTCCTTGCGGCCATCCTCGTTCCAGTCGGTGACATCCACGCGGGCGTAACCGGCGGCACGCGCCTCCGTCTCCTCGCCGTAGACGCGCAACGGGCGACCCGCGGCCAGGAGGCGGACTCCCGGCGCGAAGACCGGCGCGAGGGCGTCGGTCGTGTTCCGGAAGAGCCAGACGAAGCCGTCGGAGTCGCCGGCCACGAGATCGAGGCGGCCGTCCTCGTCCCAGTCCACCGCGCGCACGCCGTTCTGCCGCAGCGCGTCCGCGGGCTGGAAGCGCTCCGTGTAGGGCGCGCCGGCGCTGGCATCACGCGCCTCGAACCGCGGCGCCGTCGGCGTGCCGACGTTGTGGTACAGCCGCCCGAACACGCGGGGCTGGTCGCCGTAATGCGAGCGTTCCCAGAAGCGGCCAACCACGAAGTCGAGGAGGCCGTCGCCGTCGAAGTCGGCCACCTTGATCCCGGTCTTGGCGTCCATGTAGTCGTAGAAGGCGAGCAGGCGCCCGCCCTCCAGCACGGGCGCGCGGCGCGTGCCTACGTTCCGGAAGAAGTAGACGCGGCCGTCCTCCGTGCCCGCGAAGAGGTCGAGGTCGCCGTCCCCGTCGATGTCGGCAGCGTCCAGGCGCGGATTGGCCAGGCGGATGGGCGCTCCGTTCGCTTTCACCCAGACGCCGTCCGCGAGGGCCATGTCCGCCACCGCCCGGCTCGTGCCGACGTTGCGATGAAGGGTCACGGTGTCGTCCGCGTCCGTGAGCACGTCGAGCCGGCCGTCGCCGTCCCAGTCCACGAAGCTCACGCGCCCGGTGAGGGGCACCCCGGAGACGGTGGTCATCGGCCCGCGCTCCGCGAACGTGAGCGGACCGCCGCGCACGGTGACGTTCTCGTAGCGCACGACCCGGTTCTCGTAGGGGCCGGCCCGGAACGACACGAACATGTCGGGGTCGCCGTCGCCGTCCCAGTCCGCGAACTCGACCGACAGCCAGCTCCGGTTGGCGTCGTCGTGAGGGAAAGTCATGACCTCGCCCGCCGACGTGAGCCGGCCGCGGTCGACGAAGAGCCCCTGCCCGCGATTCTCGTAGACGTACAGGAACGGCTCCGTCCCGCCTTTCACGAGGTCGAGGTCGCCGTCACCGTCGAGGTCCACGAAGGTGTCGCTGGCGTTGGCCGCGATCTCCCGGCGCCCCCAGCCCTGCGTGAACAGATCGCCGTCGCCCACGATGCCGGGATAGCGCGGGGGACGCGCGCGCTCCGCGGTGTCGAAGTAGACGGCGAACCGCGTCGCCCGCTCGTCGGGCACGACGAAGCTCAGGGTGACGCGGTCCAACGGGTAGAAGCGGTCGAGGTGCCAGGGGACGAGGATGCGCTCGTCGGGGGGACGGCCGGGATCGTACGGGCGAGGCCGGCCGGCGGCGTCGTACGCGACCACCTCGATCGTGCTCTCGTCGACCGGGCCCGAGGCGCCTCGGGCCGCCAGCTCCGCCCTGAAGTCCACGTCCACGGCGGCCACGGAGTGTGATCGCCGCACCCCGCGCGGATCGACGTCGAGGAGGAGGCGGTAGCGGCTCTTCGAGGCCCAGGCCGGTGGCGGCGTGGAGTCCGCGTGCGTGGCCGCCAGTCCGGCCGCCGCAAGTGCCGCCGCCGCCAGCCCCATCCGTCTCGACCGGCCCCTCAAGGCCGGACGGTCTCGCTGTAAATGGCGGTGGTGCGATCGGTGAGGGTGCCCCAGGTGGCGGCGCGCGGGGCCGCCGTCTCCTTCGCGAAGAAGACGAGCAGGGATCCGTCCGGACGCGGCAGCAGGCTGCCGACGTGGATGAGCTCGTCCTCCTTGAGCGGGGGCTCGGGATGCAGCGGGATCTCGTGGGCATCTTTCGTCCAGGTCAGGCCGTCGGTGCTGCGCGCGCGCAAGACGTGGAAGAAAGGGGCGGACGACGAGCGGCCCTGGTACCAGAGCTCGTAACCGGCGGCCGTCTTGCGCGCGACGGGCTGGCGCGCGCCCCGCGCGTCGAGCGCGCCCTCCGCGCCGGGCTCGACCGCGGCGCCGTCCTTCGTCCAGGCGAGGCCGTCCGCCGAGTGCGCGTGGGCAATGCGCCAGACGCCGCCGTCGTACGCCTCGTACCAGAGGTGATAGGTCGTCCCGGCCTTCAATACGGACGGATGCGCGGCGGAAACGGAGTCGATCGCCCCCGCCGCGCCGAGCCCCAGGGCGGCTGCGAGCTCGGCTTTGCCCGGGCGCTTCGTCCAGCGCACGCCGTCGGTCGAGGTGGCGTGGCCGATGCGAGAGTGGACCTGCTCCACGCGCCCCCCGCCCAGGGAGCGCTCGTCGCCGTTCCACCCCGTGTACCACGCGCGCCACCCGGTTCCGTCGCGCAGGACCGAGGTCGCGGCGGCCCGGATGGCGTCGAACGGCCGCTCGCCACCGGACAGGTCGACGAGATCGCCTTCGAGGAACCTCTGGCCGATGAGCACCGGCTCGTAGTCCTCGGGATAGTTCCAGCGCACGAGATCGCGCGAGGTGACGACACCTGTGCTCCACACGTCCCACGCGGCCTCGCCGACCTGATCGGTCGCGGAGCCCGTGTAGTACATCCGCCAGACGCCGCGGACGGGATCGCGCACCACGAGCGGGAAGGTGACGTTGTGGGTCTGCCAGCCGGGAAAGTGGGTCGGGGCCAGCACCATGCGGGCGGTGGGCGGAGAGACCATGGGCGCGGCGGCGGCGAGCAAACCACCGGCAAGGGCCACGAGGGCACGACGGGGCAGGGTCAAGCTTCCAAGCTTCCCCGCGCGCTCGGCCGGCGTCAAGGGTGCCGCCCGGCCACGCGATACACTCCGCGCCATGGGGGCGCCGGGGCGCCGGCTGACGATCACCGTGCTGACCGGGATCGTCCTCGCCGGCCTTCTCCCGCGTGCCTGGCGGCTCACCGTCCCCGGTCTCACCAGCGACGAGGCGTTCTCCTGGCGCCTGGCCGGATACCCGACGAGCGAGATGCTCGCGCGGGCCGCGCAGGACGTGCACCCGCCTCTCTACTACCTCGTCCTCCAGGGATGGCTGGCCCTCGTCGGCGATGGACCGGCCGCGCTGCGTGCGCTGTCGGTGCTCGTCGGCCTCCTGGTGGTGCCGCTCGTGTTCGCGCTCGTCCGGGAGGCGGAGCGCCTCGACGGAGACGATCGCGGGCCGGCGGCCGCCCTGCTCGCGGCCTCCATGATCGCGATCCACGCCACCCAGGTGCTGCAGAGCCGCAATGCGCGCATGTACGCCCTGGGGACGGTGCTGGCCACGGGCAGCGCCTGGCTGATCCTGCGCGCGCATCGGGCAAGCGCGCGGCCATGGGCCTGGTGGACGCTGTGGGGCCTGGCGGCGGCGGCGGCCGTGGGCACGCATTACTACCTGGCCTTCACGGTGGCCACGCAAGCGATCTGGGCGATCCGGGCGGCCCCGACGCGCCGCCGGTTGCAGGAGCTCCTCCGGGCGAGCCTCGTCGCCCTGGCCGCGTTCGCGCCGTGGGCGCCGGTGCTCTGGCGTCAGGCGCGACAGGTCCAGGCCGCCTACTGGATTCCGCCCGCCGGCTTTTCGACTCTCGTGGACGGAGTGGCACGATGGGCGCTCGGGATCGATGCCGGGCGCGGGGCGACGCTGGCCGCGATCCTCGTGATCGGCTCCCTCGTCGCGGCCGCCCGCGCGGGCCGCGCCGGCCGCTTCTTCGCGGCGCAGGCGGCGGCGCCGTGGGTACTGGGCCTCGTCGTCTCCGTGATCACCGGACGTCCGATCGTTCTCGAGCGGTACATGCTGTTCGCCCAGGTCTTCCTTCTCTGCGCCTGGGCCGTGACCGCGACGAGGATTTCTCCGCGCGCGCTGCGCACGGGCGCCGCCGTCGCCGGCCTTCTGATCCTCGCCGCCGGCCTGGCCGTGACCCTGCGCCGTGTCCCCGCCGATCCTCCCGCCCTCGCCGTCGCCGCCCGCGCGCTCCGGCGCCAGGCGGAGGCGGGCGATCTCGTGGTCGTCGAGTCGCCGCGCGTGCTCAACAAGCTGCGCTACTACGCGCGCCAGCAGGGCGCGGACAACGTGCGCATCCGGGCCGCGCTCCCGGAGCGCATCCCACTCAGCCCGTACGTCTCCCACGTCGTCTCGCTCGCGGACGGCGACGCCGTGGCCGCGGACGCGGTCTTCGCGGCGGGTGCGGACACGGTGTGGATCGGCCGCGAGTCCACCTCGCCCCCGGCGCCCGCGCCCGCGGGATGGACGGTCACGTTCGCGCGCGTTTTCGAGGGCGGCGAGGACACTCGCTTCGCGCTGGCCCGCTATCAGCGGGCGGAGGCGCCGCCGGCACCACCGGCGAGATAGCGCAGGATCGCGTGCAGCGCGAGCTGGTCGGCGAGGCCGCCCGCGTGCGCATCGAAGCCGTGCTCGGCCAGCGGGATCTCGAGGACCTCGACCGGGCGACCGCGGCCGCGTAGCCCGCGCGCCAGGCGCCGCGCGTTCTCGACGGAGACCAGCCGGTCGCCGGTGCCGTGGATGAGGAGCGTGCGCGGCACCGCGCGATCCACCCACGTGACCGGAGAAGCGAGACCGTAGGCCTCCGGCACCTGGGAGGGGGCGCCGCCCAGGTACAGCTCCAGCACATGCGGCCCTTCCACGACGTCGGGCCGAACGGGACTGTCGTAGCTCCAGGCGAGGTCCGTCGGCGCGTAGAGGCCGATGACCGACGAGACACCCCCATCCTCCACCGCACATGCGGGCGGGAGTCGCGCGTCTCCGGCCGAGTAGGCGGCCACGAGCGCGATCTGCCCGCCCGCGGAACGGCCGAGCAGCGCGCCACGATCGGGGTCGATGGCCAGCTCGGCCGCCCGCTGGCGCACGCGGCCGAGAACGCACTTCACGTCCGCGACCGCGGCCGGGAACGGGCTGCCGGGGGCGAGCCGATAGCGGACGTCGATCACCACGTGACCCGCGCGCGCCAGGGCGCGTGAGACGTGCCGCATCGCGCCCTTGTCGCCGCTCCGCCAGGCCCCGCCGTGGACCACGAGGACGAACGGATTCGGCCCCGCGCCGGCGGGCAGGTCCAGGTCCACGGCCAGGTCGGGGCGGGCGGGGTCGAGGATCACGTCGCGGCGTGAGGGCGGCTCCGCGCGAGAGGTCGGCGCGTACGCGCGGAGCGAGAAGGGCGCGCGCTCCTCCCGATAGAGCGAGACGACGACGAGCGCGGGCATCAGGGCCACGATCAGGGCGGGCACGGCGACGAGACGCGCGACGGCCGCGACGCGGCCGGTCACGCCCACGGTGACGAGGAGCGCGAGCGCGGCCACCGCCGCCGCGGCCAGGCTCAGCTCCAGGCAAAGGAAGTGCGCCACCCACAACGGATACGTCGGCGGCGAGGAGGCCAGCAGCAGCGCGGCGACCCCGGCCGGCAGGGCCAGGGTGAGGCCGGCTGCGCTCCGCCATCGGCCCTTCATGCGCGCGTGCGCGCCACGTCACCTATACTGCGGCCGTGGCCCGATGGATCCGCACCACGGGCGAGCTGGCAGAGCTGGTCGGGTCGCTCGCGGGCCGCCGCGCCATCGCCCTCGACACCGAATCGGACAGCCTCCACCACCATCGCGAGAAGGTCTGCCTCGTGCAGATCGGGGTGGAGGAGGGCGGCTGGCTGGTCGACCCCCTGGCCGCCCGCGACCTGTCCCCGCTGGCGCCCCTCCTCGCCGATCCGGGCGTGGTGAAGGTGCTCCACGGCGCGGACTACGACGTCACCACCCTCAAGCGCGACTTCGCGTTCACCTTCGCGAGCGTCTTCGACACCATGATCGCGTCCCGCGTCCTCGGCCGGCCGGAGATCGGGCTGCAGGCCCTCCTGCGCACGGAGTTCGGCATCGCCCTCGTCAAGGACAGCCAGAAGGACGATTGGTCCCGGCGCCCGCTCACGGAGACCCAGGAGGCGTACGCGCTGGCCGACGTCGCGCATCTCATCCCGCTCCACGACCGCCTGGTGGCCGCGCTGGGCGAGGTCGGACGGCTGGAATGGGTGCGCGAGGAGTGCGCCGCGGTGGCCGCGCTCGAGCCCGCGCGGCGCGGACGCGACGCCGACGCCTGGCAGAAGATCAAGGGCGCCCGTCGATTGTCCCGTCGGCAGCAGGGCGTCCTTCAGGCCGTGTTCGCGTGGCGCGAGGCCATGGCCGACCGCACGGACGTGCCCGCCTTCAAGATCGTCTCGTCCGAGACGCTGCTGGACCTGGCCGAGCGTCATCCCGCCACCCTCGAGGAGCTGCGGGCCCTGAAAGGCCTCTCGCCGCGCGTCCAGCGGGAGGCGGGGACGCTCCTGGACGCCGTCACGCGCGCGTGGGCGCTGCCGGAGGACGCCTTGCCTCGCGTGGCCACGCCGCCGCGCCCGGTGGTGTCGGAGGCGACCCGACGCCGCATCGACGCGTTGCGCACCTGGCGCACAGCGGAGGCGAAGAAGCTGGCCCTGGACGTCTCCGTGGTCCTGCCCCAGCGCCTGCTCGAGCGCGTGGCGGAAATCGCGCCGCGGGCGCCCGCGGACCTCGATGCCGTCGAGGGCCTGCGCCGCTGGAGGCGCGACACCTTCGGGGAGGCCCTGGTGCGCGTCTCCACGGCGGCCTGAAGCGTCATCACGTCGTGGCGGCCTCAGCCGGCCAGGCTCCGCAGGAAGTCCTCGGTCCGCCGCTCCACCACGTCCCAGTCGTACTCCGCGGCCACGTAGCGCCGGCCCGCCTCGCCCAGCTTCTGCCGCAGCTCGGCGCTGGCCAGCAGCCGTCGCAGCGCTTCCGCGAACTCGGAGTACCCGCGGTAGAAGAGGCCGCCCCCGCTGCGCACGCACTGCCCTTCGAGGACCTTGCACACGGAGTTGACCAGGACGGGGCGGCCCATGGCCCAGGCCTCCAGCACGATCACGGACAGGCTCTCGTAGGGACTGGGCAGGACGAGGAGGTCGCAGGCGGCGAGGAGGGCGAACTTCTCCTCCTCCGAGACGAAGCCGAGGTGGCGGATCTTCGGATGGTCCGGAATGGCGAGGGCGGGACGGCCGACGAGCACCAGCGGCGGCAGGTCCGGCCATTCCTCGGCCAGCCGCTGCCAGTGGGTGAAGAGCCGGTCCGCACCCTTGTTGCGATCGATGCGGCCGACGTAGAGCACGTACCGGCCCGCGAGCCCGAAGCGGGCGCGCAGGTCGACCTCGCCGTGCCGGCCGGGGATGTTGATCCCGCTGCCCACCACCACCGAAGGCACGGCGGAATTGCCGCTCACGCCCTGCACGAGGCTGCGCTCCTCGGGGGTGAGGTAGACGATCCCGCGCGGGCTCCGGAACAGGTCGCCGAAGACGGGCAGCTCGATGGCCGCGTCCTCTTCCGCGGTCGGGACCAGCACCGCGCGATCGCGCACGGTGGGCAGGCCGAAGAAGCTCTGGTAGTAGCGGTACGAGTAGAAGACGAACAGGTCGACGCCGGCGAGGCCGCGCAGCGACCGGACGAGCTCGGGGCACTCCGGGCCGTTCTCGACGACCCACTGCCGCTCGTCGTCGAGCGAATGCTCGTCGTGGAACACGAGGTCCGAGATGAGCGCGAACCGATGCTCGTCTCGCGGCCGCTTGACCAGATGCCGCGTGACCGCGAGGTCGTCGACGCGGCCCGCGCCCGGCGGGTAATGGTTGCGCCATTCGAGGTAGTCGAGCGCGCACGTCGTCACCACGCTCACGTCGTGCCGCCGGGCCAGGCGGCCGGCCAGCCAGCGGCAGTGCAGCTCGGAGCCGCCCGCCACCTCGACGCCGAAGCGCTGGATGACGAAGCAGAGGCGCAGTCGCGGCTCCGCGTCAGCGGCCATGGACGGAGGCGAGGAGGCGCTCGTACTTGGCCATGATCACGGGCCAGGCGTAGTTCGTTTCGTAGTACGCCCGTCCGGCCCGGCCCAGGGCGTCCGCCTCGCGGGGATGGGAGAGCAGCCAGCCCAGCGTCTCCGCGAACTCCTCGTAGGACGAGTAGTAGAGGCCGCCGCGGGCGCGCTGGACCTGGCCGCGCATCACCGCGCAGCGGCCGTTGACGAGCGCCGGCCGCTCCATCTTCCAGGCCTCGAGCAGGGCCATGGAGAGGCTCTCGAACGCGCTCGGATGGACGAGCAGGCGGCTGGCGCCGATCACGGAGAGCTTCTCCGCGTCGGACAGGATCCCGAGATGAGTCACGTTCGTGTGCACGGGGATGGGCAGCAACGCCTTCCCCACCAGCACGAGGCTCAGATGCGGCGCCCGTTCCTGCACGTGGCGGAGGAAGTCCTCGAAGAGGCGCGAGCAGCCCTTCTCGCGCTCGATGCGGCCCACGTACACGATGTAGTCGCCGAGGACGTCGAGCCGGCGGCGGATCTCGTCCGCGGACACGACCGTGGAGTCCTCGATGCCGACGCCGACGACCTCGCCGGGCAGCGCGTCCGCGCCCGTCATCTTGAGCAGCAGCTCCTTCTCCTCGACGGAATTGAAGGCGAAGGCGCCGGGCCGGCGGAAGAAGGGCTTGAACACGCGCAGCCGCACCGCGCCGTCGTCCTCGGCGGTGGGGACCAGGATGCTCTTCGCGGGCGCGACCTGCAGGCCGTGATAGGTCGTCCAGTACCGGTACGAAAAGAAGATGAGGGCGTCGTAGCCGCCGTGATGCGCGCGCAGGTGCTCGATGAGCCCGGGGGTGACCGGGCCGTGCTCCTCGATCCAACACCGTTCCTCGTCGTCCGTGTGCTCGAAGAAGTGGACCTTCGAGCTCAGCTCGTCGAAACCCTCGGCCGTGCGCCGGCGCGACACCTCGAACCGGCGCACGGGCAGCCCGCCGACCGTGGCCAGCCCTGGCTCGTACTTGTTCTCCCAGGAGAGGTAGTCCACCGCGCAGGTGGTGAGCACCTCCACCTGGTGACGCTCGGCCAGGCGCTGGGCGATCCAGCGGGCGTGCAGCTCCGCTCCCCCGATCACCTCCTCGCCGTAGCGCTGGACGACGAGGCCGATTTTCACTCCGGCGGCTTCCCACCCTCGAGCACCCGGAGGCGGTGCCGCAGCGCCTGCAGCTCCACCTGCAGGCGGGCCGTTTCGCGCACGTTGTTGTGCAGGAGGTGCGCGAGGTACAGGTTGATCTGCGCCTGGCGGTTGAGCAGGTGGTCGGTGTAGAGGCGCACGAAGGGGCGGACGAGCTTCTTGGCCAGGAGGAGCGCGCGGGCGGAGGGGCCGGTGCGCTGGGTGCGGATCAGGTAGTCGGTGGCGATGTTCCAGTCGTGGGTCGGGCCGAGGAGCCGCTCCAGGAGCTTGCCGTCGATGCGCGCTTCCTCGCCGTAGGCGCGCAGGCGCAGGCTGGTCAGGGACTCGACTTCCTCGTCCGTGTAGACGCCCTGGGCGCGCTTGCGCTGGATGGACTCGCGGATCTCCTTCATGATCTGCACGACGTCCGGCGCTTCGCCCGCGGGCGGGACGCTCTGGCTCATGACCGGGTAGTTTATGCTGCTTGTCCTCGAGACCGAGCGTCTCACCCTTCGCCGGATCGGCCTCAGCGACGCCGGGTTCATCCTAGATCTCCTGAACGAGCCCTCGTTCCTTCTCCACATCGGCGACAAAGGTGTGCGCACCGAGGACGATGCGCGCCGGTACATCCAGGACGGCCCGCAGGCGAGCTACGAGCGCTTCGGATTCGGCCTGTATCTGGTGGAGCGGAAGGAGGGCGGCGAGCCCATCGGGATCTGCGGCCTCCTCAAGCGGGAATGGCTGGAGGACGTCGATCTCGGCTTCGCGCTGCAGCCGCGGTTCTGGAGAGAGGGGTACGCCTTGGAGGCCGCCTCCGCGGTCCTCGCCCACGCGCACGAGGGGCTCGGCCTGCGCCGGATCGTGGCCCTCACGTCCCTGGACAACGAACCGTCGATCCGCCTCCTGGCCAGGCTCGCCTTCCGCTTCGAGCGCGTCGCGCGCTTCACCGCCGAGGGGCCGGAGCTCCGTCTGTTCGCTCGCGAGGACTGACCCTCGTCAGTTGCGGACATGGAGCGCCTGGACGGCATCGATGTCGGCGCCCTCGCTGCGCGTGCCCGCCCTCTCGCAAGGGAAGCGCTCCCCGTCCGAGACGCGAACGTAACGCGCCGTCTTGAGGCCGGTGCCGGCGAGATCGAAGTCGCAGTGGTTCGAGCGGTCGCCGGTGCCGCCGTCGCCGCAGGCCCGGGTGCCGAGGTCCACCCACGGGCCGTCCGGGCTGCCGGAAACAGAGACGCCGACCCCTTCGAACTGGATGTATTGGAAGACGCGCACGTCGGGGCCGTCCTGGTCGGCGATGCACACGCCCATGTCGACGGTCACGTAACCGTCCTCGCCGAGGCTCAGGATCCCGGAGTACGTCTCGTCACTGGTGCCCCGGGCGTCGGGCGGGCCGAGGACGCTGCGCGGGTCGAGGAGCGCGCGGCGATTCGTGCGCCGTGTGCACTCGGACAGGAACACGTCGACGACCGCCTTGGCATAGGGATCGCCGGGCGTGCAGGGGACCGCGATCTCGAAAGCGGCGGGCCGGGATTCGGCCTGGCGATCGCCGGCATGCGCGATCGCCTTCCACTGATACGTCCGGCCGCGCTCGAGGGGCGCCGGCACCGCCCCCTCCGTCTGCCCGCTGCCGGCGGCGACGTCCTTGATGTCCTGCACGACGCGCGTGCCCGAAGCGTCGAGGACCACGAACTCGTACGTCGCCTGGCCGGCGTCGAAGCCGCGCGCGTTCAGGACGACGAGGGACGGCGTCTGGCTGTCGACGCTGCCTCCGCCGGCGGGGCGGAGGGCCACGGGCACGTCGGGAATCGAAGGGGTGGGAACGGCCGGTCCACCGTCGCCACGGCAGGCGAGCGTGCAAGCGGCGAGCGCGAGTACGGCGCACCGGCGGAGCAACCGCTGCGGATTATAGCGAGCGCGGCAGGATGAGGCAGGAGTCCCCGAACTCGTGGGCGAGGTAGCCCTCGTGCTCGGCGTGAGCGAGGGCACGGCGCAGGAGCGGCTCCGGGGCAAAGGCCTGGAGCAGGTCGAAGTGGCTCTCCCCGGGCTGGTGCACGCCCGTCAGCACGCCGTCGACCACGCGCGGCTGGAAATGCCGATCGACGCGCAGGCTCGTGCGTCCCTCGCCGGCGCGCAAATGGCCTCCGCCCGCGTCCGCGGACCCCTCCAGCGCGCGGACCACCGTGGTGCCGACCGCGACCACGCGGCCTCGCGCGGCCCGCGCTCGCGTCACCGCGGCGACGGTCTCCGCGGGAACGTCGAAGCGCTCGGGCAGCGGGAGCGCCGCGTCCAGCGCGGGCTCGCCCGTCGAGGAGAGGCCGGCTGCGTGCGTGACCGCGGCCAGGGCGATGCCGCGCCGCCGCGCCTCGAGCAGCACGCGCCAGGTCAGCGGCCGGCCCGCGGAAGGCGCCTCCGCGGCCCAGGGCCGCGAGGCATAGGCGGTCTGCACGTGCCAGAGGGCCAGCGGCGCACGCACGTACGAGTACTGGACGGGTTTCCCGCGGCGATACACCGCGGACCAGAGTTCGTCCCCTTGACGGTCGAAGGCGAGGCGGACCAGGCGCGGCGAGACGGCGGAGACGGCGACGACGGTCGCGCGCAGCGCGGGGGCGCCGTCGTCGAGCGAACCGAACGCGAGCGTCGACCCCGCCGGCAGCAGTGGCGGCGCGGGCCGGTCCTCCGTCCGCCAGCGCCAGTTGCCCGCGCCCAGCACGGCCGCCGTCCACGTCCCCTCTTCGGCCGGGCCCACCAGACGCACCTCGACAGGCGCGCCCTCCGTGTCGTGCCCCTCAAGGCTCGCAGGGAGGGTCGCCGCGTCGTTCACGACCAGGAGGTCGCCCGCCCGCAAGCGCGAGGGCAGGTCGCGCACCGCGAAGTCCGCCATCGCTCCCGCGGCCGGATCGACGACGAGCATTCGCTCCGCCTCCGCTTCCTCTCGCGGCCAGGCCGCCGTCTTCACCCGCGCCCCGTCGGAAAGGCCGCGCCCACCGCCATCGGCTGCCAGCGCGGTGGTGTCCAGTTCGAGGCCTCCAGGCGGGTGCCCGTCGGGATCGCCTCCGCGGCGCGGATGATCGCCACCAGCCGGCGCGCCACGACCGCGGGATCCGCGAGCGTGGCCGGATCCGCATCCGGCATCGCGGCCGCGTGCATGGCCGTGCGCATCTCGCCCGGATCGACGGTCAGCACGCGCACGCCCGTCCCTTCCAGCTCCGCGGCCCAGACGCGGCCGAGGTGATCGAGGGCCGCCTTGGAGACACCGTAGGCGCCCCAGGTCGGATAGCCGTTCACGGACGCGTCCGACGTCACCTGCAGGACGAGGCCGCGGCCGCGCAGGACCATCCCGCCCGCGAGGGCGCGCGTGAGGCGGAAGGGCCCGAGCAGGTTGACGTCGAGGACCTGGCCGAGGTCCTCGCACTCCGTGTCGAGCAGGAGACGGAGGGGCGTCGGTCCCAGCGTGCTCGCGTTGTGGACGAGCAGGTCGATGGGGCCGGCCAGGGCGGAGGCCGCGCCCGCAATGCGATGGACGTCCTCCTTCGCGCCCACGTCGGCGGCGAAGCCATGGGCGTCGCCCCCCTCGGCCCGGATCCCGCCCACCACGCGCGCCAGCTCCTCCGCTCCTCGCGCCACCAGCACCACCCGCACGCCCTCCCGCGCCAGCGCGCGTCCCAGCGCCGCCCCCAGGCCCCGGCTGCCCCCGGTGATGAGCGCCGAACGTCCCTCGATCTGCATTCCGTCCTCCTCACCAGGAGAGTACTGCCGCCCCTCCAGTATCTGAACAAAATTGCCAATGCATTGGCAGACCGCTATCCTCTGGGAATGAGCGATCCCCTGGCCGTCCGCCTGGCCGCCAACATCCGTCAGCTCCGGGAGTCGCGGGGCTTGACCCAGGAGCAGATGGCGAAGCTCTCCGCGGTGCCGCGCGCCACCTGGGGCCACCTCGAGTCCGGCAGCGCGAATCCCACCCTCTCCGTGCTGCACAAGGTCGCGCTCGCCCTGCAGGTGCCGCTGGAGGAGCTGACCTCGGCGCCGCGCGCGACCTCGCGGCACTATCCGCGCCAGGCCCTGGAGACCCACAAGCAGGGGGACGGCGTCATCCGCAAGCTGCTCCCCGATCCCATCCCGGGCGTGGTGATCGATCGCATGGAGATCCCGGCCGGGGGCCGCATCCCCGGCGTGCCCCACATGCCGGGCACGCGCGAATACCTCACCTGCGAGTCCGGCGAGATCCGGCTGGCGGTGGGGGGCGAGGAGTCGCGCCTGTCGCCGGGTGACGTGGTGGTGTTCCGCGGCGATCAGCGCCATTCGTATCGCAACCCGGGCGCGCGGGCGGCCGTGGGCTACTCCGTGGTGCTGCTGGCTCCGGGGATCTGAAGCCGACTCACCACTGACCGCGGCGGATCTCGGGCACGCCCACGATCCGGGTGGCCTCGGGCGGATGCTCGACCGCGTGCACGAGCGCCGCCACCATCTGCCCCAGCCCGACCAGGCCCAACCGCCGCGCCGTCTCCCGCGTCGAAGGGACCCGCTCCGCCATCCAGTACAGCGGCGCCAGCGCGTACGCCCAGCGATGGCCGGGCCCGAGCACGTACCACGGGCGCAGGATCGTCGCGCGCAAGCCGGTCGCGGCCAGGAGGGCTTCCCCTTCCGCGCGCACCGCGATGTAGGCCTTCATCACCGGCGCGGGGTGGGCGACGCTCACGTACACGAAGTGGCCGATGCCCGCGCTCGCGGCCGCGGCGGTGGAGGCGCGGATGGACGCGAGATCCACGGCCACGAACTCCTTCGCCTTGGCCGGGCTGGGGTGCGGCGTGCCCACGAGCTGGACGAACGTGTCGGCGGGGGCGACGGAGGATGCGAAGGTCGTGGCCTCGAGCGCATTGCCCTTCACGACGTCGCACCCGCTCGGCAGCCGGTCCTCCGAGCCCGGCCGCGCCAGCGCCCGGACGCGGTGTCCCCGCGCGAGCAGCCGCGGGATCAGGCGGCGGCCGAGGTAGCCGGTGCCGCCGGCGACGAAGACGTGACGCGGTACGACGTCCGTCAGGCCTCCCGGCGCGGCGCGATCCAAGGCGTCATCACCAGACGCGGCAGACCTTGTCCGCGTCCTTGACCATGGGCTGGCCGGGCTTGCAGGAGAACGCGGTCGCGAACTCGGGGATGTTCACCACCACCCCGTTGATGCGGTACTCCAGCGGCGAGTGCGGATTGGTGATGGCGTTGACGCGCTTGCTCTCCGGCCGCTCGTCGCCGCAGGCCCACTGGGCGAATCCGACGAAGAACCGCTGGTCCGGGGTGAGGCCTTCGACGGGAGCCAGGCGCTGGTTGGCAGTGCCCTTGCGCCAGGCCTGCAGGGCGAGGATGGTGCCCCCGAGGTCGGCGACGTCCTCCCCCAGCGTGAGCTTGCTGTTGAGCTTGATCTCGTCGATGACGGTGTACTGCGCGTACTGGTCGGCGACGCAACCCGCCCGCTTCTCGAACTCGGCCGCGTCCTGCGGCGTCCACCAGTCGCGCAGGTTGCCCTGGGCATCGAACTGGCGCCCCTCGTCGTCGAAGCCGTGCGTGAGCTCGTGCCCGATCGTCGTTCCCGTGTTGCCGTAGTTGGGCGCGGCGTCGATGGTCGGGTCGTAGAGCGGCGGGAGGAGCACTCCGGCCGGGAAGTTCATGTCGTTCATCAGCGCGTTGTAATACGCGTTCACGGTGGGCGGCGTCATCCCCCACTCGCCCTTGTCCACGGGCTTGCCGATCTTGTCGAGCTGCCGCCGCGATTCGAAGCGCACGGCCCGGTCGACGTCGCCCACGAAGTCGCCGCGGCGGACCTCCAGGGCCGTATAGTCGCGCCACTTGTCGGGATAGCCGATCTTGTTCGCCATCCCGTGCAGCTTGGCCAGGGCCTGCTCCTTGGTGGCGGCGCCCATCCAGGGAAGGTCCTTGATCCGCTGCTCCATCGCGGCTTCGATCTGCCGCACCATCTCGACCGTCGAGGCCTTGCGGTCGGGCGGGAACGCCTTGCGCACGAAGACCTGCCCCAGCGCCTCCCCCAGGTCCCGGTCCACCCAGCTCACACAGCGCTTCCAGCGCGGCTGCTGCTCCTTCACCCCGCGGAGGTAGGCGCTGAAGAAGTCGAAGCTCTCGTTCACGAACGGCGAGGAGAGGTAGCGCGCGCGGTTGTGGGCGAGCTGCCAGCGGAGGTAGGTCTTGAGGTCGTCCAGGCTCTCGCCCGCGAGCGTCTTCTCGACCTGCTTGTAGAACTCGGGCTCCGTCACGTTGACGTCGTCGAGCGCGGGCTGGCCGATGGCGCGCAGGTAGTCGTCCCAGCGGAAGGACGGCGTCAGCGCCTGCATCTCGGCGCGATGCATGCGGTGGTAGATCTTGTAGGGATCGCGCCGGTCGACGCGGGTGAGCGAGGCCCGGGCCAGGCCCGTCTCGATCCGCATCACGGTGTCCGCGTCCTTCTTCGCCGCCGCCTCCGCCTCGCCGAGCAGCTTCAGGATCTTCGCAACGTGCTCGACGTAGCGCTGGCGGGTCTCCTGCGACTTCGCGTCGTCCTTCGTGTAGTAGTCGCGGTCGGGCAGGCCGAGGCCGCCCGCGGTCGCGAAGCCGATCACCTGGGAGGCGTTCTTGAAGTCCTGCTCGGATGCGAAGCCGAAGAGCATCCCCGAGGTGTCCATCGCGAGATGGAGGCGGCCGAGGAGGGAGGCCAGGGCGCCCTTCGCGGCCAGCGCGTCGATGGCGGCGAGGTCGCTCCTCAAGGGCGCGGCGCCCGCCTTCTCGATCGCGGGCTCATCCATGCACGAGGAGAAATAGTCGCCGATCTTCTGGGTGGCGGCGTCGCGGCCGGGCGCGGGCTTCGCCGCTTCCTCGAGCAGGCCCCAGAGATACTGCGCGTTGTCGTCGGTGAGCTTGCCGTACACGTCCCAGCGCGCCTGATCGGCCGGGATCGGGTTCTTCTTGTTCCAGCCGCCGCAGGAGTACTTGAAGAAGTCCACGCACGGATCGATCGTGCGATCCATGGCCGTCGCGTCGAGGCTGGGCGTGTAGGGCAGGGCGGTGAGGGGCCGCTTGGTCGCTGAGGCCGTGTCCTGGGCCGCGACCGCCGTCGCCATGGCCACCGCCGCGAGCGCGGCCAGGGTCGGCCGCAGTCGAGTCATCGGGATCATCTCTGGAGCTCCTTCGCGCGAGGGGGGACCTGGACGCGAGACTAGCATGCGGCCCAGTCCAAGAGATTGGAGATCGTGTGGTCGTGACACGCGCGCGTTGCGCGCTAGCGCCGGCGCAGTGACGCGATCTCCGCTTCGCGCTTCCACAGGCCCATGCGGTGGAACGCGAAGTCGTACTTGACGGGGTCGCGCGGGTCGAGGCGGCGCAGGCGGCGCGTGATGTCGAGGGCCATGGGCCAACCCGGCGAACGATACCGGGTGAGGCCGACGCGGCGCGCGATCGTGTAGATGTGCGCGTCGAGCGGGATCACGAGGCGGGCGGGATCGACGCCCTTCCACACGCCGAGGTCGACGCCTTCGCGCCGCACCATCCAGCGCAGGTAGAGGTTGAGTCGCTTGCAGGCGCTGCCGTCGCGCGGGGAGGGAAAGAAGAATCGCACTCCCGCGGAGGAGGGCAGCCGGCGCCCTGGGTAAAGGCCGCCGTGATCGAGGGCCAGCGTCCGCTCGGAGAACGAGGTGAGCGCCTCCGCGATCTCCGGCGAGTCCGGGGCGTGGCCGCGCAGGAAGAAGGACTCGACCGATCCCGCCTGCGCGCGCATCTGCTTCAGGAAGAAGAGCAGGCAGGCGACGTCGCGTCCGTCGTTGAAGCGGTGCTTGAAGCCGCGGAGGGCAGCCTTTGCTTCGGCCGGGCGGAGACGGTCGATCGTCTCCGCGGGACGTTCGCCGAGCATCTCGATCACGCGCGCGATGCTGCGCTTGATCTGCTTGACGTTGCCGTAGGCCAGGGCGGAGGCGATCAGGCCGACCACCTCACGGTCCGCATCGCTCGTCTGCTGGCGGACGTACTGCAGCGGGTCGGGATCGACGAAGCGATGGTCGTAGTGCGCGTAGAGGTCGTCGAGACGGGATCGCAGCTCGGCGATGCGCATGCGGGCATTGTAGTGGCAGCGCGCAGTGACCCGCGCGTGTGCGGTTTGCGCGCACGAGCGAAGGCGCGCGCCCCGCGACCAATTTATTCTCGGGTCCAGAGATGTGCGTTCGTCGCCCCGGATGGGCGCCGTTGCACGGAACGCGCGTTCCTGGAATTCCATCACGTCCGTCCCTACGCCCACGGCGGCCCGGCCACGGCCGAGAACATCTCCCTCCGGTGCCGACGCCACAATCAATATGAGGCGGAGCTGGCCTTTGGCCAGGTCGGCGGTCATGCGCCCGACACCTATCCGTCCCAGGACGGATGACCGGTCTGGATGCACGGCGGACTCGCCATCTCGATCTGCGAAGCGGGCGCATCACCAGTCCACGCCACGCCGCGCTGAGATACGATCACCACTGCCATGACCGACTCCCGCGAATTCCACGACGGTCGCCACGACGGCCTGGTCGCGCTCGAGAGTCTCGACCTCGATCGGGTGACGTCCTTCGCCGACCTCCTCCGCGGCATGTCGCGCACCGCCTTCAGCGGCCGCAGCCTCGGCGAGGCCTTCGAAGTGATGCTGGCCATGGTCGAGGACGAGGACTGCAAGGTCGTGATGACCCTCTCCGGCGCCATGACCATCGCCAAGATGGGCAAGGTCATCTCCAAGATGATCGACGAAGGCATGGTGCAGGCCATCGTGTCCACGGGCGCGCTGATGGCGCACGGCCTGTCCGAGGCGGTGGGGCTCGTCCACTACCGCCACGACCCGAGGATGTCGGACGAGGAGCTGTTCGAGAAGGGCTACAACCGCGTGTACGACACCCTGGAGATGGAGGCCAACCTCAACTACGTCGAGGAATTCTCGAGGCGCGCCCTCGACACTCTGGGCGAGCAGGTGCTCTCGAGCGAGGTCGTGTGCCGCGCCCTGGGGAAGGTCCTCTCCGAGGACGAGCGGGGATCGGGCGTGCTGCGCAGCGCGTACGAGAAGGGCGTGCCCGTCTACGTGCCGGCCTTCACCGACTCCGAGCTGGGCCTCGACGTCTCGACCTGGTCGATGAAGCGTGCGCAGGCGGCGGGAACGAAGGTCCCGATGGATCTCTTCACCGCCATCCCCCAGTACAACCCCTACCTCGACCTCAACAGCTTCGCCCGCTTCGCCCTGGGCGCGAAGCGGCTGGGCATCTTCACCATCGGCGGGGGCGTGCCGCGGAACTGGGCCCAGGAGGTCGGGCCCTACATCGACATCATGGACCACCGGCTCGGCATCGACCTGCGCCCGCCGCGCTACCAGTACGCGGTGCGCATCTGCCCGGAGCCGACGCACTGGGGCGGGCTGTCCGGCTGCACGTATTCGGAAGGCGTGTCGTGGGGTAAGTTCGTGCCCGAGTCGGAGGGCGGCCGCTTCGCCGAGGTCTACGCGGACGCGACGACGGTGTGGCCCCTGCTCATCAAGGGCGTGCTCGAGGAGCGCGCCCGAGGCGGCCACGCGCGGCCGGCCCGCGCGGAGCGAAACGCGGTGAGCCACGGCCGGCTCGAAGAGCCGCGCGGCCCGCAGGCGGCGCGGCATGGCAAGAGCGCGTCGCGGAGCGCCAGCGGCAAGCCCCGCAAGGTGACAGCCAAGCCGCGACCGTAGTCCTCGGCTCGTGCCGACGAGGCATGCTCTCGGCTCGGGCCGACGAGGCACGAGAGCGTCGGCCCGAGCCGAGTTCCGTTGCTGTTGCTCAGTCCACGCCCTTCTTGATTTCCCCTTCCGGCGTGTACACCGTCACCGTCCCGAACGGCGTCACCTGGTCCTTCACCTTCTGCCAGTCGCCGACGATCGCGATGGCCTGGCGGTAGGTATCGAGGTAACGCGCGGACGCGGCCTCGATCTGCGCGGGCGTGAGGGACGCGATCCGCGTCCCGAAGTCCTCGAGGAACGTGCGGGGCAGGCCGTACAGGTACACCGTGTTGAGGCGGCCGGCGAGACCGGATTGGCTGGCCAGCTCGATGGCGAAGTTGCCCACGCTGAAGCTCTTCGCCGCCGCCAGCTCCTCGTCCGTCACCGGCAGCACGCGCATGCGGTCCAGCTCGTAGATCATCTCCAGGATCGTCGCCCCCGTGACCTCGTTGCGGACGGAAGCGGAGGCCGAGAACAGGCCGGAGTACGCGCGCGTGTCCAGCGAGCTGGAGGGCGAGTAGGTGTAGCCCTTGCCCTCCCGGATGTTCCGCGTGAGCCGCGAATAGAAGGAGCCGCCGTAGATCACGTTGGCGGTGCGGAGGACGAAGTAGTCGCCGTCCTTGCGTGGGAAGGTCACGTTGCCCATGCGGATCGACGACTGCACCGATCCCGGACGGTCGACGAAGTAGATCTCGCGCTTGTCGCGGCGAGGAGGCGGAGGCAGCGTGGGCTGGAACCTCGGCCCCGCCTTCCAGGGACCCAGCGCCGCGTCGATCTGCTTCGACAGCGTCGCCACGTCGAAGTCGCCGACGAGGACGAGGTGCGCGTTGGCGGGCACGTAGTACTTCGCGGCGAAGGCGGCGAGGTCCGCGCGCTGGAGGGCGGCCACCGCCTTCTCGTCCGGCGCCACGAACGCGTAGGGGTGGCTGCCGAACACCGCCTTCATGAATCGCTCGCTGCCCAGGAAGCCGGGCTGTGACCGCTGGTCATGGATCTCCTGGACGAGGTTCTCCTTGGCCAGCGCGACTTCCTTCTCCGGATACGACGGATGACCCACCACGTCCGCCAGCAGGGCCAGAAGCCGCGGCGTGAACTCGGACAGGGAGCCCGCCTGCACGGTCGTGGAGTCGGAGTCGGAGCCGATGCTGAGGTAGCCGCCGATCGCGCGCAGCTCCTCCTTGATCGCCTTGCTCGTCCGGGTGGCCGTGCCCTCGTTGGCCACGCGGGCGGCCAGGCTGGCCACGCCGGCGTGGACGTCGGCCTCGGTGCCGGTGCCCACGTGGAAGGTGAGCACGCCGGTGATCTTGGGGACGTTGCGCAGCGGGGCCATGACCACGAGCAGCCCGTTGGGCAGCGTCCGCTCGGTGACGGCGGGCAGCTTGACCGCGCGCGGCTTGCCCGGCGCGGGCGGCGTCTTGATCTCGGCCCGAGCAGAAGCCCCGGCCGCGGCCACCGCCCCCGCGAGGAACATCGCACTCCAGCGCGCGCGCATCAGCGGCCTCCCTTCGCCGCGCCGGGCCCTTTGGGCTCGGGCACGCGGTCGATGACCGTCCGGTTCGTGGCCACGAGGTACTTCCTGGCCGCTGCCTGGGCCTGGGCCGGGGTCACGGACTCGAAGGCCTGCAGCGCGCTATTGATGAGCTCGGGGTCGCCGCGGAAGAGCGTGAAGGCGGCCAGGAGGTTCGCCTTGCCGAATCCCGACTCGAGCTGGTCGTAGTAGGCGGAGCGGAAGCGCACCTTCGCATCCGCCAGCTCCCTGGCCGTGACCCCCTTGGCCTGGAGGTCGGCCACGACGGCGTCCACCTCCTTGAGGATCTCGTCCGCCGTGTGTCCGGGCTTGTACGTCGTACGCGCGGTCAGGAGCATGGGCCCGTTGTAGTCGAACTCGTTTCCGAGGCCGAGGTTCACGCCCGCCGTCCAGTCCAGCGAGATCTCCTTCTCCTTGACCAGGCGCTGGAACAGGCGCGACGACTCGTCGCCCTGCAGGATGGTGTTCAAGAGGACCATGGCCGCGTAGTCGGGCGACGTCTGGGCGGGCATGTGCCAGCCGATGGCCAGGGCGGGCAGGTTGGCCAGCGCATCCTTCTGCGAGACGCGCTTCTCCCGCGTCTGCGGCGGCTCCGTCACGTCCGGCGGCGGCGGCGTCGCCCCCTTCGGGATGTCCGCGAAGTATTTCTGCGCCCAGCCCGTGATCTCGGCCGGGTCCACGTCGCCCACGACGACGAGCACGGCGTTGTTGGGGGCGTAGTACCTCTTGAAGAAGTCGCGCACGTCGCCGATGGTCGCCGCCTCCAGCTCGGTGAGGTCGCCATAGAAGTTGTGCGCGTTGGGCCAGCTCTGGTTCGCGTTCATCCAGAGGTCGAGCCACTCGAAGGCCGCGTAGGGCTGGTTCAGGACGTTCGCGCGGACCTCCTCGCTGACCACCTTCTTCTGGTTGTCGAGGTTCTCTTCGCTCACGTCGAGCGAGCGCATGCGGTCCGACTCCAGCCAGAGGGCCAGCTCCACGCGATCGGCGGGCACGTCCTGGTAGTAGTTCGTGTGGTCGAGGCGCGTGGAGCCGTTGAGGTTGCCGCCGTTGGCCTCGACGTACTTGGCGTGCTCGAACTTCTTCACGTGGCCCGAGCCCTGGAACATCATGTGCTCGAAGAGATGGGCGAAGCCCGTGCGCCCCCTGGGCTCGATGCGGAAGCCCACGCCGTAATAGACGGCGACGGTGGCCACGGGCGCGGAGTGATCCTCGGAGATCACGAGCCTCAGGCCGCTGGGGAGCGTGCTGGACACGACCGGCACCCTGGCCACGACCGTGGCCGCCGGGGCCGGCGTGGAAGCGACGAGGACACCGACGAGAGCGGGCGCGAGCGCCGTCCAGCGCATTGAACACCTCCGGTCCTAACGCAGCCGCCGAGTATAACGCCGGCAAAAGCGCAAGGCGGTCAGGCCGTCACGCGCTCCTTCTCGCGCTCACGGCGCGAGAGCCACCACGTGAACACGAGGACGATTACGGCCGGCACCAGCGGCGTCCACCACGCGCGCACTCCGACTGCGCGAATGAAGTGGGGCCGAGCCACACGATGAACGACATCACCGCCGCCGCCCAGGCGAGGCTGCTGAGCAGGCTGAGCGTGGTGAAGCGCACCGGCGGCACGTCGGCGTAGGCGCAGGCGGCCGGATGGCCACGCGCAGGCCGGGCAGGAACCGGCAGGCCAGGATCATCGCGCGTCGAGGTCGGCCAGCTCGCGGCTGTGCACGATGCCGCTCATCTCTTCTCCGCCGGCCAGGCGGCGGACCGCCTCCTCGGGCTCGCCCTAGACGAGGAAATCGGAATGATCGAGGAACAAGTCCGGCAGTTTGGACGCCGCGAGGCCGACGAAGCCGACGCGCGTGCCCTGCGCGCGCGCTCTGTCAGCCCACGCCGCCTCGCGGCGATGGTCGATCAGAGAAGACAGGACGAGCGCGACGTCGCCGTCCAGGACGTCCTCGCGCGTGAAGGCCACCTCGTGGCCGGCCTGCGCGAGGATCGCGGCCAGGTAACCCATGGTGATGCTGGGCACGTCGTTGAGCCGCCGCCGCAGGGCGGCGGCCAACGACGTCACGCGGGAGAGAGGCCGAAGACGTGCGCCATAACCGCCGACGACCGTGTCCTTGTGGACGAACCCGTCCGCGCCCTTGAGGTCCGCCAGCACCACTCTCATGTCTGGACTCCCGATGACGCGGAGAGGGAGCCCGGGCTACTTGGACTTCGAGGAGGCCTTGGCCGCGTGGGCGGCGGCGAGACGGACGCTGCTGGCCGACTTCTGTCCGTCGTGGTCCTCGTACTTCACGGTCACCTTCGCGCCGCTATGCGAGGAGAGCTCGTCGACGCCGATGCTCTTCGAGCCTTCCCAGGCGCGGGCGTCGGCCGTGCCGAAGGTCCAGGAGGACTTCGCGCCCTTCACGGTCAGGGTCTTGGCGGTGGGATCGAACGATTCGAGGGTGCCGCTCACCGAGTGCATCGCGGGCTTGCTCGCCTTCGCCTTCGAGGCGGAGGAGGAGGCCGACTTCACGGGATGGGTGGACGTGGACTTCGTGGTCTGGGCGGCGGCGGCCCCGGCAACGCCCACGGCCAGGGCGAGCAGCGAAACGTTGACGGCGGCAATGATCTTTTTCATCGATGACCTCCTTGGTCGCCAACCCAGCACTCCAATGCGCGTGCCACGCGCGGCCGCGCTGGCGGGAGATGTGCAAGTGGCTGCCCGCGCATGCAGTTGCGGCTCGTAAACCCGCGATCGGGCGCGGCGCCCGGCAGGCAGGGACGCCACACCGCGGCGCCCCTGCCGCCCGCGCGGCGACGCGCGGATTGACCCCGGGCGCGGGTGGCGCGATCGTAGGACGCTCGGGCTCCGCGCCCGGCGCGCCCATGAACTCCTGGCCCGACGCTCCTCGCCGCACCGGCCTGCCCCTGCGCGCACGCCTGCTCGTCATGTGGGCGCTCAGCGCGGCCCTGGTCGTGGGCGGAGCGACCTACGTGCAGCGGCGCATCATCGTGGCCGCGGTGGAGGACGAGGCGGTCGAGGCCGCGGGCGCGACCGCGCTCGGCGTGGCCGCGGAGCTCACGGAGCGCGAAGGGCTGCCCTCCGCCGCCGAGCTCGACGACCTGCTGGCCGACTTCCAGCGCATGGTCCCGGCCGTGCGCGGGCTGACCCTCACCCGGATCGAACCCGGGGGCGGCGTCATGGTCGCGACGACCACGGAGCGGCAGGCGCCCGCCGGGGTCGGCGCGCTGTCGCGCCAGGCCATCCAATCGCGCGACCGTGCCGTGTCCGACCTGTTGGCGGGACCGACGCGCCTGGTCGCGGTGCCGCTCGAGCGCGATCACCGGCCCTACGGGGCGGTGGTGGTCTCGGTGTCGATGGAGGCGGTCCAGCGCGTGCGCGACCAGGTGCGGACGGCGGCCCTCCTCTTCACGCCCATCGCCATCCTCGTGCTCGTCGCCATGCTGCACGCGATGGCGCGGCCCCTCGTCCTCTCGCCGATCGAGGACCTCCTGGGCACGATGCGGCGCGCCTCCGCCGGCGACCTCACGGCCCGGACGCCCGTCCGCCGCCGCGACGAGATGGGCGCGGTGGCGGAGGGCCTGAACTCCATGCTCGAGCGGGTGGGCGACTTCAACGCGGCCCTCCAGCACGAGGTCCGGCGCGCCACCGAGGAGCTGCGCGAGACCAACCGCCAGCTCGCGGAGAGCGCGCAACGCCTGTTTGCGGCCCGGCGCGAGCTCGCGCGCAGCGAGCAGCTCGCCGTGGCCGGCCAGATGGCGGCCACCGTGGCCCACCAGATCGGGACTCCCCTAAACCTGATCTCCGGCTACGTGCAGATGATCCAGACCGACGTGCCCCCCGCATCCGCGTCCGCCGTCCGCCTGCGCACGGTCCAGGAGCAGATCGGCAAGGTGACGACGATCGTGCAGGGGCTGCTCGACCAGGCACGCCGCCCCCTGCTGAACAAGACCGAGGTGGCGGCGGGCGAGCTGGTGGAGGGGGTGTGCGAGCTGGCCCGGCCCTCGCTGGCCGCGGCCGGGATTACCCTGCGCACGGTGGTGGGGCCGGGCCTCCTCCTGGACGTGGATGCGGGGCAGCTGGAGCAGGTCCTGCTCAACCTCATCACCAACAGCATCGACGCCATGCCGGAGGGCGGCGAGCTGCTGGTGACGGCGGGAGCGAGCGGGGGCTACGTCGAGATCACCGTCGCCGATTCCGGCACCGGCATCGACCCCCTGCACGTCGGACGCGTGTTCGATCCGCTCTTCACGACCAAGGAGCGCGGCAAGGGCACCGGCCTCGGGCTCACCATCGCGCGAGACGTGGTGGCCGCGCACGGAGGAACGATCGCCGTGGCCAGCCGCCATGACGAAGGGACGGAGGTGAAAGTGCGCTTGCCCCAGGCCCGGCCCGCCGAGCAACAGCAGCCACCCACCCTCGATGGTGGCCGCAGGCAGCCACCCATCCACGATGGCGGCCGCAGGCGACGTGCCTAGGATCCTCGTCGTCGACGACGACCGCGAGACCTGCCGCTTCATGGACGAGCTGCTGCGCGGCGCGGACCGCCACATCGAGCTGGCCCACACCCCCGACGAAGCGCTGGCCCTGGCCCAGCGCGGCGGCTTCGACCTCGTGGTCTCCGACATCAACCTCAACGCGGAGCTGTCCGGCCTCGACCTCCTGCGCGCCTTCAAGCGCGCGGACCCCCGGCTGGAGATCCTGCTCATCAGCGGCTTCGGCACCCTGGAGACCGCCATCGAGGCCGTGCGCGCGGGCGCCTTCGACTACGTGAGCAAGCCCTTCGACATCGTCGAGGTGAAGGAGACGGTCGATCGCGCGCTGAAGCGGCGGGCGCAGCCGGCGTCCGCGCCCGCGGTGCAGGAGGCGGTCGAGGCGGTTTCCGCGGACGGGCTCATCGGCCGCAGCCGCGGCATGCTCGCCGTCTACAAGCAGATCGCGCACGCCGCCGGCTCCGACGCGCCCGTGCTCATCACGGGAGAGACGGGCACGGGCAAGGAGCTGATCGCGCGCGCGCTCCACCATCACAGCCGCCGCGCCCCCCGGCCGTTCGTGCCCGTCAACTGCGGCGCCCTCGCCGAAGGCCTCCTCGAGTCCGAGCTCTTCGGGCACGTGCGGGGCGCCTTCACCGGCGCCCTCGGCGACAAGAAGGGCGTCTTCGAGCAGGCGGACGGCGGCTCCATCTTCCTCGACGAGATCGGCGAGACCACGGCGGCGGTGCAGGTGCGGCTGCTGCGCGTGCTCGAGCAGGGGGAGGTGCGGCCCGTCGGCGCGTCGCGCGTCCTGACCGTGAACGTGCGCGTGTTGGCGGCCACCAACCGCGACCTCGAGCGGGCCGTGCGCGAAGGCTCCTTCCGGCAGGACCTCTACTACCGGCTCAACGTCATCCGCATCGCCGTCCCGCCCCTGCGCGACCGGCGCGAGGACATTCCCCTCCTGGCCGCCCACGTGCTGCGCGACGTGGCCACCCGGGGCGGGCCCCTGCGCCGCCTGGCCCCGGAGGCCCTGGCCGCCCTCATGTCGTACGCGTGGCCGGGCAACGTCCGTGAGCTGGAGAACGTGCTCGAGCGTCTCGCCCTCGGCGCCACCGGCGACAGCCTCGAGCGAGAAGACCTGCCCGCGGCGTTCCGGGAGCGGCCGCCGGCCACCCTCGAGGAGCCGCTCTTCGACGGGCTCCCCTCCCTCGAGCAGATGGAGAAGCGCTACCTCGCGCACGTGCTGGAGACGCTGAAAGGCAATCGCACCCGCGCCGCGGAAGTCCTCGGCATCGACCGGCGCACGCTCTACCGGATGATGGAGCGCTTCGGGATGGGCGGCGAGCCGGAAAAGTGACGCCGCTCGCCTGGTGGCTTGCTTCGCCTGACCGCCGTGCTGTCCGACGCGTTCGCGGTCGAAGCCGCAGACCCGCCGGCCGCGCAGTATCGCGCCTTCGGCTCATTCGCGGTGATCGCAGCGCGCTCGTCGGCCATCTCGCAGAAGACCATTCCGCAAAGTCGCTGCGGGAGAACTGCTTGAGTCGGGGCCCTAGAACGCGTCGTGGCGGACGCCGGTACCGCCGTTCGTCTTGGCGTCCTGCAGCATCCGCCCGGCCGCGCGCAGCATCTCGTCGAGGCTGGCCGGCGGGCGCGGGAACGTCGCCGCCCCCAGGCTCACCGTGACCGGCGCCCCCTTCTCCGCCGTCACCTGCATCAGCACGAGCCGCAGCCGGTCGAGCACGGACTCGATGGACGCGATGTCCGCGTCGGGCAGGAGGATCGCGAACTCGTCTCCATCGAACCGCGCGGAGGCGTCCACGGCGCGCAGGGCCGAGCGAAGCGCCGTTCCCATTCCGCCCAGCAGCCGATCGCCGGCCTCCTGGCCGCGGACGTCGTTGACTTCCTTGAACCGGTCGACGTCGACGAGCACGACGGTGAGCGGCCGGCCCGAGCGCGCGCTGCGCGCGATCTCGCGCCGCGCCACCTCCAGGAAGCCGCGCCGATTCAGGAGGCCAGTGAGGGAATCGGTACGGGCGAGCGCGGCCTCCCGGTTCCCCCCCTTCCGCAGGCTCGCGACCGCCGCCGCCACCACCGCGAACAGGGCGAGCTGGGCCACGAGGTTGAAGACCTGGATCGGGAGGCGGGGTGCGTCGTACGAGCGCGTGGCCACGTCGGCCGCCCACCCGGCGATCGCGCCGGCGAGGGCGATCCCCAGCCCGCCCGCGGCGCCGAGGAACCAGGCCGCGAACACGATGGGCAGCAGGTAGAGGACGGTCACGTTGGCCTCGGCTCCGGTGAGCTCGTCCACCATCCCGGCCACCGCCACTGCGCCCAGGGCCAGTGCGAAGACCACGCCGGCGGGCAGGGCGTCGATCCAACGCGCGAAACCCCTGAAGAAGCCCGGCCCGTCGTTCACCTCGGCTCCCGGCGGGACGTGCGGAGGCGCAGGGCACGCGCGGCGGCGATCAATCGGGGAATTGGCGATCGCTCGTGCAAGGTCGTGTGCGCGTCCACCACGGCCACGGCGATGCGCGGCAGGTCCGCGTCACCCGGATAGACGAGGTGGCGCGGCTCCCAGCGGGGCGCGAGCGCGTCCTTGAGCGCGAAGAGGTCGTCGTAGCCGTAGATCGACCCCAGCCGGTCGGCCAGGCCGAACGGGCCGACATCGGCTCGCCCGTCCGCGGAGGTCACGGGGACGAGGCCCAGGCTGACCTCGCGCACGCCGGACGCCGCCAGCGCTTCGAGCGCCCGGGCCAGGAGCACCTCGCGGCAGCCGCCGGCTGCGTCGTGACGACGGCGCAGGAGGTCCAGGGTCATGCCCGTCCCGTTCGCGTACGGGAGCCAGGTGCAGAAGGCGTCGATCCGCCCGCCGGGCTGGCCGTACACGAACACGGGCCGCGACCCCAGCTCCTCGAGGTCGAGAGACCCGAACGTGAAGTGGAGCTCGCCGATCTCGCGCTCGGCCAGCCACTCGTCCGAGACCTCCACGATCTGCTCCTCGAGCACGGCGTCCACCGCGGCCCCCCGATCGTAGCGCCACACCGCGAGTGCGCCCGGCTCCACGACCGCGCCCAGGGGTCCGTTGCCCGAGGCCACCGCACTCGGGGCCAGGATGCCTTCCTCGCCGATGCGCAGGGCCTTGAGCCGCGCCCCCGCATAGGCGGGCAGGTCCTCGGCGGGCACGGCGTAGAGACACGGGCTCCACCCGTGATTGCGGCAGTGCTCGACGAAGTCACGCACGCTGGCCGCGAGGTCCTCGGGCGCGCAGAGGGGGCCGCCGCAGGCGACCGCGACCCCGTTTCGCACCGCGTAGCCGACGAGGCCACGTCCCTCCGCGACCAGCAGGTGATGCTTGTCCGGCCGCAGCGCGAACGCGGTGAGCGGGTGCCGGGAGTGAGCCCGCCGGATCCGGTCCACGTCCTCGGGCGGCGCCTCCAATCGGTCGTGGAGCACGACCGGCCGCAGCAGCAGCACGAGCACGTAGAGCCGCGCCACCCAGCCCGCGACCTGGAGCGAGCCGAGCAGGCGCGCGGCATGCGCATCGAGGGGGCGCAGCTTCTGCTGGGTGATGAGGATGCCGCCGCGGATCGCCTCCGAGAGGAGGGTCGTGCCGGGCGGCCACTGGAAGTGCGCCTCGAGCGTGCGCAGGCCGAGGTACCCGTAGGCGACGATGATCAGGCCGAGAGCGGGCGCCATGACCAGGGCGCGGCGCAGGGTCGCGGGGTCGCTCTGCGCGCTGAAGCGCCGGCGGAAGATCACGAGGTAGGCCAGGAGGAGGATGGCGAGGATGGTGCGCTGGAGCTCGAAGTGCGGCCCGATCTGCGAGGCGACGGACGAGGCGAGGGCCGCCGTCGCCACCCACCAGGCCAGCTCCTTGCGGCGCGCGAGGTTCCGCGTCACCTGCAGCAGGGCGAGGCCGGCGAACAGCATGACCAGGCGGTTGCCCTCGGGCACGTCGAGCGGGACCCAGCGCGCCAGGGTGACGATGGCGGCGGCGCGGCGCGGCCACATGGCGGTGAAGATGTTGAAGACGCCGATCATCCCGATGATGAAAGGCACGATCCCGTGAAGGTCGTTCACGTTGAGCTCGCGCACGCGGGCCTGGCGCTGCACGCGGCGGGCGCCGATCACCGCGGCCACGCAGAGGACGACGGCCAGCAGCACCCAGAAGCCGACGTGCTGGATGTCCTTCAGGTGCTTCTCGATGGCCGCGCCGCTGTAGTAGCCGGCCAGTCCCAGGGTGAGCGCCCAGATGAGGACGGCGACGAAGTCGACGGCGGTGAAGATCGAAGGCGGCATGCCCACGGCCCCGCAGGCGGCGGGGATGACGATGCGCAGGCCGAACGTCCAGCGGCTGGCCAGCAGCAGCCACACGCCGCGGCGCGCGGTGAGGTCGATCCACTTCGCGTACTTGGCGCGGGCGCCCTTCCGGCGCTCGAGCCAGGCGCGGCCGCGGGAGCGCGCGGCCCGGTAGTAGAGCTGATCGCCCGACATGGTGGCGGCGACGGCGAGGGCGATGACGATGGGCAGGTCCAGGACGCCGCGATGCGCCATGAAGGCGCCGGCAAGCAGGAAGGCCTCCCCTTCGACGACGACGCCGGGGAAGAGGATCAGATAGCCGTACCGGGCCAGGAGGGCTTCCACTCAGTGGTCCTGACCCGATTGTGCCAGTTATCGGCGGCCGCCGGCGCGCGCCGCTCGACGCGGCGCGCGCGGCGGCAACGGCACGGTCAGTCCTGCTTGGCGATGACCAGGGCCTTGATCTTGGCGTAGGTGGCGGCGGGGACGATCTTCCGCGTCACCAGCTCGTCCTTCCTCTTGTAGGGGCGTCCCGCGATGATCTTCGCGGAGTAGGCGTCGCCGACGCCGGGCAGCGTCGCCAGCTGCTCCGCGGTGGCGGTGTTGATGTCCATGGCCTCGACGGCCGGTGCCTTGGCCTTGACCGACGCCTTCGTCGGCGCCTTCACGGAAGGCGGGGCGGCGTGGGCGGGGACGGCCAGCATTCCGGCCACGACGAGGAGCGACAGTCGGGCCAGTGCGCGCAGGGATCGCATCATCGTTTTCATCCTCCTGGACCACGGGTGGCGCGTGCCGCGCACACCACGGGACGATCTTGACACTTCAATCCTCGTGCCGCACGCCTCGTCGTATCGACCGCCCGCAAGTAATAGAGGCGAAGGGGTGGCGACGACGCTGGGCGCGCACGCAGGACCATCGGGCCGGCGACAGGTTTGCCTCAGCGGGGCGCTTTCGCGCGGAACCCATCGGATATGATGGCCGTTCCCATGTCGAAGAGCTACGACGCCATCGTCATCGGTGGCGGCCACAACGGCCTCACCCACGCCGCGTACCTGGCCCGCGCGGGCCGGAAGGTCCTCGTCCTGGAGCGCCGTCCCGTCCTGGGCGGTGCCGCGGTGACGGAGGAGGTGTACCCCGGGTTCAAGTACTCGGTTTGCTCGTACGTGGTGTCACTGCTGCGGCCCGAGATCATCCGCGAGCTGGACCTGCCCCGCCACGGCCTCGAGATCCTGCCCCTGGACGGCACCTTCACTCCCATGCCCAGCGGGGACTACCTCTGGCGGATGAGCGACCACGCGCGGACGCGGCGAGAGATCTACCGCCACAGCCCGCTCGACGCCGAGGCCTACGACGAATACTCGAAGGCGATGGCGGACATGGCCCGCTTCGTCAAGCCCATCCTCTCCATGGTGCCGCCTGATCCGCTGTCCTTCGACGTGCGCGGGTTCTCGCGCCTGTTCGCCATGGGCCGGCGCTTCCAGCGCCTCTCCCGCACCGCCCAGCACAACATCCTCCAGCTCATGACCATGAGCGCGATCGACCTGCTCGACCAGTGGTTCGAGACCGACGTGCTCAAGGCCACCATGTCCGCCAGCGGCATCATCGGGACCTTCCTCGGCGTGCGCTCTCCCGGCACCGCCTACGTCCTCCTCCATCACTACATGGGCGAGATCGACGGCGTCTTCCGGTCCTGGGGCTTCTCGCGCGGCGGCACCGGCGCCATCTCGATGGCGATCGCGGGAGCGGCCCAGGAAGCCGGCGTGGAGATCCGCACCCAGGCCTCGATCGAGCGCATCAAGGTGAAGGACGGCCGTACGGTCGGAGTGGTGCTCGAGGGCGGGGAGGAGATCGACGCTCCCGTCGTGTCGTCCAGCGTCGACCCGCATCGCACGTTCCTCAAGATGGTGGAGCCGGGCGTGCTCGACGGCAGCTTCCTCTCCGAGGTGCGGCGCTACAAGCTGCGGGGCTCCTCGGGCAAGGTGAACCTCGCCCTCGACGGGCTGCCGGAGTTCACCGCGATGCCCGGGCCGGGCGCGCACCTCCGCGGGGCGATCTCGATCTCGCCCAGCGTGGAGTACATGGAGCGCGCCTACGACCAGGCCAAGTACGGCGAGTTCTCGACCCACCCGTATATCGACATGGTCATCCCCTCGCTCACCGATCCGTCGATCGCCCCTCCGGGCAAGCACATCCTGTCCTGCTTCGTGCAGTACGCGCCCTACAAGCTGCGCGAGGGCACGTGGGACGAAAAGCGCGACGCCTTCGGCGACGCCGTCGTGAACACCATCGCGCAGTACGCGCCGAACCTGAAGAAGCTCATCCTGCACCGCCAGGTGCTCACGCCCCTCGACCTCGAACGCGAGTGGGGGCTCACGGAAGGCAACATCTTCCAGGGCGAGCTGTCTCTCGAGCAGCTCTTCTTCCTGCGGCCGGTGCCCGGATGGGCACGGTATCGGTCGCCGATCCGCGGGCTCTACCTGTGCGGATCCGCCACCCATCCCGGCGGCGGCATCATGGGCGCGCCCGGCCGCCTCTCCGCCCTCGAGCTGCTCAAGGACTGGAAGAAGGGAAAGGTCGCTTGAAGCCGGACGTGGTGATCATCGGGGGAGGCCACAACGGCCTCGTGGCCGCGGCCCTGCTCGCGCGCGGCGGGCTCAAGCCACTCCTCCTGGAGCGGCGCGACGTCGTGGGCGGCGCCGCCGTGACCGAGGAGTTCCATCCCGGCTTCAAGGCTTCCACCGTCGCGCATCTCCTCGGGCCCCTGCGCGGGTCGGTGGTGGAGGATCTCGATCTCAAGAATCGCGGGCTCGGCTTCGTGGAGGCCGAGCCGCGCGTGTTCGCGCTCCGGCCCGAGGGCGGCGGGGTCTCCCTCTGGGGCGACGCGGGCAAGACCGCGTTCGAGCTGCGCAAGCTCTCCCCCGAGGACGCCGATCGCTATCCCGAGTTCCACCGCTCGCTTTCCGCCATCGCGGCCTATCTCTCGCGCCTTCTCGTCCTGACCCCGCCCGACATCGACCAGCCCCTGAAGGGCCCGATCCTTTCCTGGCTGGGCCTCGGCATGGGCTTCCGCGGGCTCGGCCGCGAGGACGCGCAGCGCCTGCTGCGCTGGGGTCCGATGGCGGTGGCGGACTTCGCCTCCGAGTGGTTCTCCACCGACGTGATGCGCGCCATCGTCTGCGGACGCGGGATCCACGGGCTTTTCGGCGGGCCCTGGTCGGCGGGGACGACGGCCAACCTCCTGCTGCAGGCCGCGGCCGGCGACGGCAACGGGGCGGGAAGCGCCGTGCAGCTCGTGGGCGGGCTGGGATCGCTGGCGGGGGCGCTCAGCGCCGCCGCCCGTCAGCACGGCGCGGAGATCCGGACGGGCGCCACCGTGGAGCGCATCGCCGTCCAGGACGGGCGCGTCACCGGGGTCGTCCTCGCCGGCGGCGAGGAGATCGCGGCGCGGGCCGTCGTCTCCGGCGCCGATCCCAAGCGCACGTTCCTGGAGCTGCTCGATCCCGCCGTGCTCGACCCCGACGACGTCCGCCGGCTGCGCAACTACCGGCAGCAGGGCATGGCCTCCAAGGTGAACCTCGCCCTGGACTCGCTGCCGCCCTTCCGCGGCGACGTCTCCCCGGACCTCCTCCGCGGCCGCATCCACATCGGTGACGACGTGGACGACCTCGAGCGCGCCTTCGACGACGCGAAGTACGGCGGCATCTCCCGCAAGCCCTACCTGGAGGCGACGATTCCGACCCTCTGGGACACGACGCTCGCTCCCCCCGGCCAGCACGTGATGTCGGTCTACGTGCAGTTCACACCCTACGCGCTGCGCGAGGGGAGCTGGGAGACGCGCCGCGACGAGGTCGGCGAGGCCACTCTCCGCACCCTCGAGGCCTACGCGCCCGGAATCTCGCGCCGGGTGCTGGCGCGACAGGTGATCACCCCGCTCGACCTCGAGCGCACGTACGGCCTGACCGGCGGACATCCCGCGCACGGCGAGATGGCGCTCGACCAGCTCTTCCTCGCCCGTCCGCTCCTCGGATGGGGCCGCTACCGCGGACCGCTGCCCGGCCTCTACATGTGCGGCGCGGGTACCCACCCCGGGGGCGGCGTCACGGGCGGTCCCGCCGCCAACGCGGCGCGGGAGATCCTGGCCGACCTGCGCTGAAGCCGGTCACGCTCTGGCGTCCTTCCGCCTATCCTTTCCAGCGGGCGAGCCGCCCGCCGAAGGAGGTCGATATGGTCTCGAAGTCGATGCGCCGAGTGCTGGCTCTCGCCGTCCTGCTGCTGGCCCTGCCCGGGGTGGCGCGCGCGGCGGGCACGGCCGTCCAGGCCGTGGCGAGTTGCTGCGGTCTCTGCCCGCCCGGCTGCTGCTAGGAAGAGTCCGCCCGGGTGGATCGTGTCCAACGCGACGCCCTGCAACGGGACCTCGCGCGGCTGGCCGACGGCGACCGCGACGCGTTCCACCCGGTCTTCGTCTGCCTGTGGCCGCTCCTGCGCGGCTTCGTCGGCCGCTATCTGCCGCCGGAGGACGCCGAGGACGCGGCCCAGGAGGCGCTGGTGAAGGTCTTCGCGCGCGCCGGCCTCTTCGACCCCACGCGTGACGCGCTGAGCTGGTCGCTGGGCATCGCCGCCTACGAGATCAAGACGGCACGGCGGCGTCGGCAGCGGCGCCGTGAGGACGGCGAGCCGCCCGTCGGGACCCCGGACGCCGCCGCGGGGCCGGAGGCGCTCGCCATCGCGCGCCAGCGCACGGACGCGATCGAGGCCGTGCTGACCTCGATCGATCCCGCGGACGCGGCCACCCTGCGCGCCTACGCCTCCGGCGCGCCGCCGCCCGTGAGCGGCGCGACCTTCCGCAAGCGCGTGCAGCGCGCGCTCGCCCGTTTGCGCGTCGCCTGGAGGATCAGCCATGGCCGCTCCTGAGGCCGTGCTGCTCGGACGCGCGCGACGCGCGTACGAGGTCGGCCGCCTGCGTGCGTCGCTGCCGACGGTGGCCCTGGTGGCGCCGATGGTCGGGCTCTCGATCCTCCTCTGCGGGCGTTACGCCGCCAGCGCCTGCAGCGGCGTCGCCCTCGCGGCCGTTCTCGCCGCCGCCGCCTGGCGGGGGCAGCAGTTCGCGCGAGGCGCGCGGGCGGGCCTCGTGGCCGGCCTGGGTCCGCTGCTCCTGCCGCTGGCGCTCTGCCTTCATCTGTGCGCCGGTGGCGTCTGCCTCCTCGCGCCGAGCATCTGCGTGGCGGGCGGGCTCCTCGGCGGAGTGGCGGTAGGCGTCAGGGCCCGTGGCCGCGCCGACGGGAGCTCCGCGGGCTACCTGGCCGTCGCGCTCTCCGTGACCGCGCTGACCGGCTGCATGGGTTGCCTGATCGCGGGCGTCAGCGGCGTCCTGGGCATGGCGGCGGGGATGGCGGCAGGCGCGGCACCCGCGCTGTGGTGGTGGACTACGGGGTCGCCGCCCGCGGCGCGAAGCTGACGACGATGGAGACCGTGAACGTCGTGTCGAGGGTGGCCGCGCGCGCCGGTACGGTCAGCCCCGTGGCCACGGCGGATCCGTCGAAGAGCGGCAGAAGGACGAGCGAAGGCTGGTGGTCGTAGAGGAGAAGCAGCCCGACCTGCAGGGCCAGGCGCCGGTTCATGGAGACGGCGAGGGCACTCGCGAAACGGACGCGCACGTCGGCCGTGTCCTCGAGGCTCTCATCGACGGCCAGGCCGCCCACGTACGCGCTGTTGGCGCCGAACTTTCTCTCGGCGTCGGCGCTCAAACGGACGCCAACGAACGTGTCTTTCGTGGTCGGATCGTCCACGACTTCACTCTGATGCGTAACCGTGGCGGCCAGGCCCGACTTGAGCGTGAACTCCTTCCGGTTGGCGAAGAGGTAGGTCGCGCCGACGAGGCCGAGGGTGCGGCCCTCGAGGCCGGAAAACCGATCGCGGTCGAACCCGCCTCCCACCTGCCAGGCCAGGCGGTCGGTCACGCGCCGGTCGAAGGTCGAATTGACGTCGTACTTCGCGGCCTTGAGCACGCTCGGGCCCGTTTCGATCTGGAAGTCGGTGGGGCCGCCGATCGCTCTCCGCGTGGGCTCGCTGGCCTCCGCTCGTACGACGGAGCCGGTGAGGGCGAAGGTCGAGCGCGGCCACAGGCGTTTCACTTCCGCCTTTGCTCCCAGCGTCGAGGTGCCCGAGTTCCCGCTCGTCATCACGAAGCTGAGCCCGCTCTTGCAGTACCAGCCGGGCGGCGGCGGAGCGTCCGCCGCCCATCCCCCGTGGGCGGTGGCGGCGAGGAAAACGACCAGGGATGCATTGCGGGTGAACATGTCCAGGTGCTCCGTTGAAGTGCCCAGCACCCAGTGTAGAGGTTCTCGACCTTGGCGGGCGGTCGCCCGGTCAGAGAGTCGCGCGCGCGACGACGTCCAGGAAACCGCGGCCATAGCGCTCGGCCTTGGTCGCGCCGATGCCGTGGACGGCCATCAGCGCATCGAGCGTACGGGGCTGGAGGACGGCCACTTCGCGGAGGGTTCGATCGCTCGCGACCACATAGGGGGGCACGCCCTGGGCGCGCGAGACGGTGAGGCGATGGGCGCGCAGCGCCTCGAATACGTTGGCGGCCGCGCCGTCCATCTCGGCCGGGGTCGCGCCGGGGAGGGCGGGACGGCGGCCCGCGCCCCGATCTCGGCGCGCCCGCACCCCGCCCGCGGGGGCCGCGCTCGCGCGCGAGGGCAGCAGGAGGCGGGCCGGTTGCTCGGCCTTCATCACCGCGCGGCCGGCTTCCGTCAGCAGGACCACGGGCTTCTCGTCCGGGGTGAAGTCCACCCACCCCGCGGTGACGCACCGGCGCAGGACCCGCAGCAGCCAGGGCTCCGGATGCTCGCGCAGCGACCCGAACGTGGGCGTGCGATCGAGACCCGAGCGCTCCAGCCTGGGATCGGCCTCGCCGCGCAGGAGCCGCACGGCGGCCTGGAGGCCGAAGCGATGGTGCACGCGCGCGATCGCGCTCAGGGCCTTGCGCACGACGAGGGTCACCGCCTCGCCCGTCGCGTCCGTGTTCTCCTCGAGGGCGGCGCAGACGTCGCATTGCCCGCATCCGTCGAGCGTCTCCGCTTCGTCGCCGAAGTAGCGCAGGATCGCGTCGTGCCGGCAGCTGCCGCCCTCCGCCCAGCGCATCAGCTCCAGGAAGAGTCCCCACTTGTGGGCGAGGACGGCCTCGCCGGGCGCGTCGCTCTCCAGGAGACGCCGCCGGCGCGGCATGTCGGACGGCGAGACGATGAGGAGGCCCCACGCGGGCGCTCCGTCGCGTCCGGCGCGGCCGACTTCCTGGTAGTAGGCCTCGATCGATCCGGGCGGGCCGAGGTGGACGACGGCGCGCACGTCGGCCCGATCGATGCCCATGCCGAAGGCATTGGTCGCGACCATCACCTCGACCCGGCCGTCGAGGAACGCCCGCTGCGCCTTCTCGCGCGCGTCCGGTCCCAGCCCGGCGTGGTAGACGGCGGTCCTCCAGCCGCGGTGGGCCAGGCGCTCCGCTTCCTCCTCCGCGCCCCGCCGCGTGGGGGCGTAGACGATGGCGATCCCCTGGCCGCCGCCGGGGCGCGCCAGGGCCTCCGCGAGCAGGGCATCGACCTCCGACCGGCGCCCGGCGGCATCGTCCACTTCGGTGGCGCGGAGCCGCAGGTTGGGCCGCGCGAAGCCGCGCACGTGCTGCGGCGTGTCCACGGGCAGGCCGAGGCGGCTGAGGATCTCGTCGCGGACGACGGGGGTCGCGGTCGCGGTGCAGGCCAGCACGCGCGCGGCCGGAAGCTCGGAGAGGAGAGAGCCGATCTCCAGGTACTCCGGCCGGAAGTCGTGACCCCATTCGCTGATGCAATGCGCCTCGTCGATGGCCACCAGCGGGATCTCGATGTCGTGCAGGAGGCCGCGAAAGCCCGGGAAGGCCAGCCGCTCGGGCGCGACGTAGACGAGCGAGTACCGTCCCTGGCCCATGCGCGCCATGCGCCGGCGGACCTCGTCGCCGTCGAGGGTGGAGGCCAGGAACGTCGCGCTCACCCCGCGCGCGGTGAGGGCCTGCACCTGGTCGTTCATCAGGGCCACCAGAGGCGAGATGACCAGCGTGGTTCCCGGAAGGGAGACGGCCGGAAGCTGGTAGCTCAGGCTCTTGCCGCCGCCGGTGGGGGCCACGAGCAGCAGGCGACCGACGGTCATCAACGTCTCGACGGCCTCGCGTTGGCCGGGCCGGAACGATTCGTAGCCCAGCCGGCGCAGGGCCGCCTCGAAGTCGATCGCGCTCGCCGTGCCGGCCGGGCTCGTCATGGCGCGGCCACTGTAGCACCCGGCCCCGCGCGGCGAGGTCAGCCCGCGCGAGCCGCCAGGATCGTGCCGAGGCCCGCGATCGATCCCGCCTCGACCTCGGCCGCGGTCAAGCTCCGGGCCGGGCAGCCGAAACGATCGAGGGCCAGGCCCCAGCCCCCGCCGACTTTCTCGTCGCCGGCCACGGTCACCGGCGCTCCCGGGGCCAGCGCGCCGCTCGCGCGGAGCCGGTCGAGGTCGGCGCCGATGAACGCGCCCACCAGGAATGACAGGCGGCCCTCCGGCGTGGCCGCGCCCGACAGCTCGAGCAGGCGGACGCAGAAGAGGGCCCGCGCGAGGCCGGAGCGCCGCGCCTCCTCCATTCCCTCGAGGAGTTGAGGGAGATCGGGCTCCGTGAGCGGACCCCCCGGCACGGCGGAGGCGAGGATCGTCTGGCCGCGCGCGGCCTGGATCATCTCGCCCGCGAGCGAGGTCAGGCTCCAGGCGATGCGCCCGGCCTCGTCGATGCGGATCAGCTTCCAGTGGGAGCCGACGCTGAGAAGCGCGCCTCCGGGAGCGAGCCGGCCCTGCCCCAGGAGGCCGATGCAGAGGGTCTCCTCGCCACGCATCACGTCGGTGGCGCCGATTCCGGGCGCCGCGCCCGCGATCGCGGCCGTCCTCACGCCGGGCACGAAGACGAAGGGCAGGTCGGCCACGTCCGGCAGGAGCGTCTCCCGCGCGCCCGCGGCCAGCTCGCGAATACCCGCCGGCGCGAGGACGTGCGGAACCTCGACCAGCCCCTGCGCCGAGGTGACCATCCCCGCCGCCGCGATGTGACGCGGCGGGAGGACGTCATGCCCGTCGCACGTTGCGCGCAGACCCGCGATCAAGTCTCGCAGCGCGCCGCGCAGCGCGCGGTCGTGCCCGTCGCGCGCGCTATCGCGCGCGCCCCGCGCCGCCTCGCGGCGGGCGAGGATCCGGTCGCCGGCCACGAGCCAGGCCCGGGTGTTCGTCGTGCCGGAATCGACGCAGAGGAGCGTCGCGGCGCCGGACGGGACGCCCTGGACGCGCTCAGTCATGCGCGGCGGTCAGCGCGACCAGTGCGCGCCGCGCCTCCGCGTGAGTCGGGGCGAGGGTCAGCGCCGTCCGGAGATGGGGGACGGCCTCCGTGGCGTGGCCGGCTCGAACGAGGAGGACAGCCGCGTCGTAGTGAAGGTCCGCATCGCCGGGCTGGAGGCGGACGGCCTCGAGGATCTCGCGAACGGCCTCGTCGGGCCTTCCCTTCCCGGCCAGGGCGCGGGCCAGGTTGGCGTGCGCGTCCGCGAGGTCGGGCCGCAGCCGCAAGGCCTGGACGTAGTGGTCGATGGCCTCGTCGGCCTTGCCTTGGTCACCGAGGGCGGCCCCGAGGCCGTTGTGGGCGACGGCCAGGTTCGTCTGGGCCTCCGGGTAGCCCGGATCGAGGCGAAGGGCCTCCGCGAACTCGCGGGCCGCGGCGTCGAGCCTCCCTTGGTGGGCGCAGGCCACGCCGAGGTTGTTGTGGGATACGGCGATCGTGGGATCGATCCGCACCGCTTCCGAGAAATGGCGGATGGCCTCCGTGTCCCGGCCCTGGCCCATGAGCGCCACCCCGAGGTTGTCATGCGCCTCCAGGTAGTCGGGGAGCACGACGAGCGCCTTTGCATAGTGGCTCATCGCTTCGCCCACCTTACCCTGGTCGGCCAGGACGAGGCCGAGGTTGTTGTGCGCCTCCGCGAAGTCGGGATCGATGCGGAGGGCCGCGACATAGTGCGCCATGGCCTCGTCGAGCCTCCCTTGCCTGGCCAGGGCATGGGCCAGGTTGCTCTCCGCTCGGTGGTTCCCCGCCGTCACCTCCAGCGCATGCTCCCAGAGGGCGACGCTGTTGCGCCAGTACCCGACCTGCGTCCGCGCGGTGATGGCGCAGCCGGCGAGGACCACGGCCGCCCCCGCCCCGAGCAGGACGTTGCCATGCGGCCGGCGGGCGAGGAGGTCCACCGTCCCCCAGGACACGATGATGAAGAGCCCGATGGCGGGGAGGTAGGTGTAGCGGTCCGCCCAGGGCTGGCTCCCCACCTGCACCAGCCCCAGGACCGGTACCAAAGTACCGAGGTACCAGAACCAGCCGACGGGCAGGTAGGGATGGCGAGGCGCGGCGCGCACGGTCAGCGCGGAGGCGGCGGCCAGGAGGGCGACGGCGCCGAGGATCGGCCACGGCGGCGAAGACGCGGGATAGGGATAGATCGCGGCTAGGCCGGAGGGCCAGATGGCCTTGGCCGCGTAGGTCACGTAGGCCAGGACCGCGGTGGCGAGGCGGCGATCGAAAGGAAGGACGCCGAGCCCCTTGATCGCGCCCGCGTGCCGCTGGACGAGCACGGTGATCACGCTCGAGGCGAGAGCCAGTCCCACCAGGGGCAGCTTCTCGACCACGAGGCGGCGCCGCGCCAAGGGCTCCGCCGCGCGGCCGAGGGGCCAGACGTCGAGGAGGAGCAGGACGAAGGGCAGGGTGACCAGCATCGGCTTGGCCATGAGCCCGAGCACGAAGAGCACGACGACCAGCGCGTAACCGCTCGCCCGGGGCCGGCGCACGTAGGCCACATAGGCCCAGAGGGTCAGGAAGAAGAACAGCCCGCTCAGGACGTCCTTGCGCTCCGCGATCCAGGCCACCGATTCCACGTGCAGGGGATGGAGCTCGAAGAGCGCGGCCACGAACGCGCTGCGGAAGAGCGCGCCCGTCATGCGAAGGAGCAGGCCGAACAGGAGGAGCGCGTTGACGACGTGAAGCACCGCGCTCGTCAGATGGTGCGGGCCGGGGTCGAGGCCGTAGAGCTCGACGTCGAGCATGTGCGAGAGCGACGTCAGGGGATGCCAGTTCCCCGCATGCCCGGTGGTCAGCGCCCACGATAGGGACCGTCCGTTCAGCCCGCCCGTCACTGCGTGGTTCTGGCTGACGTACTGCGCGTCGTCGAAGTTCACGAACTCGTGGTGCCGCACGGGCGCGTACACGAACGCACCCGCAGCGACGAGCGCGGCGGACACGAGAAAGACCGATCGGCTCAAGCGCGAAGAGAATAGCCTGTCACCGGGAATGGGATGCGAAGTACCCAGCCGACCGCAGAGCGCGGCGGCGCTGCGTAGCAGCGGCGACCGGCGAGGGGGGTTTCAGGGGGGGCCGCGAGCGCCCATCGCGGTGGCGCGCGAGTGCCCCCCCTGAGATCAAAGCTAGAACGAGAAGCGGGCCACGAGCTGCGCGACGCGCGGCGCGTACTCCGCCGCCGTACTGTTGGTCAGCAGGAACGAGCTCGGGTTTGAATACGCCGTCGCCGACGTGCCCGTGCGGGCGTCGAACCCGACCAGCGTGCCGCTCCCGGTGACCGGGACGAAGTTCGCGTGGTTGAAGGCGTTGAGCAGCTCGGCCCGGAAGTCGATGGTGGCGTTGCCCTTGAGCTTGAACTTCTTCACCAGGCTGATGTCCGTCGTCCAGTACGTCGGGCCGGTCATGACGAGGCTTCCCTCGCCGCACTTGCCGGGCCCGAAGTTGTAGCCGAACTGCGCGGTCGTGGTCGAGGCCTGGATGGTGCTCGTGGGATCCACCATCTCGATGCAGTCGGGGCCGTTGGCGGGAGCGAGATAACGGCCGGTCGGCGCGCCCAGCGACGAATAGCCGGTCGGGGAGGTCGCGCTCACGCTGAAGGCCCGGTTCGTGTTGTCGATGATGTCCTGCGGCAGCATGTAGATCGCCTTGCCCGCGTCGTCGAAGCGCAGCTTGAAGGCCTTCTGGAACTCCTTGCGGCTCATCCCCACCAGGCGCACGTTGCCGAAGTCGAGCATGCGGCCGCTCTGCACGCGGCTGATGGTGGCGAGCTGCCAGCCGCCGAGGATGGCGTCCACCACGGGATGGGCGCTACCCAGGAGCCTGCGTCCCTTGCCGATGGGCAGCTCCCAGATGGCGTACAGCTTGAGGGCGTGGGTGATGCTGCCTTCCACGCCGGTGTTGATCCGCTTCTGGTCGGGCTGCTGCAGACCGAAGCGCTGCCACTCCCACGAGCGCCCCAGCGAGTAGCTGGTGCGGAAGAAGAGGCCGTTGGCCATGTTGCGCCGCAGCTCGATCTCCATGGCGTGATAGTCCGTGCCTCCGCCGTTGCCGCGGATCCAGGCCCCGCCCTGGAGGTCGGGGTTGGCCCGGAAGAAGTTCACGGGCAGGCCGGCCGCGCGCGCGTTGGCCCGCCGCGTAGGGTCGCCGTCGAGGCCGGTGTTCTGGTTCACTCCGCCCGGCACGTACGGCTGGGGGTTGAAACGCGCGAGCGGGTTGATGAAGTTGTTGTTGCCGAACAGCGGCGACGTGTAGAGCGCAGGATCACCCGCGCGGGCGGACGGGATCCCGTTGAAGTACGCGAGGTAGATGGGCAGGGGCGAGGTGCCCGTGCCGGGTCCGAAGTACTTGAAGGTGTTTCCGCGGCCGGCGGCGATGTTCGCGAACAGGTTCTGCTGGGCGAGCCGGAACTCGTCCAGGAACCCGTTCGACCCGATGTTGACCTCGTTGACGTTGTAGTCCACCCAGAGATCGCGTCCACGTGAGCCGATGTAGCGCGCCTCGAAGGCCATGTTCTTGCCGAGCTGGCGCTGGAACCCGGCGCTCCAGGTCTGGGAGTACGGGATCTTCAGGTCGGGGTCGAAGATGGAGATGTCGCCGGTGATGACGTCCCCCAGCGGGTAGGCCGGCCGCGTGGCCACGAGCGGAGGAGCGAGGCGCGCCTCGTCGCGCAACAGCACCGGCGCCGGCCCCAGGTTACCGAGCTCGTAGCTGCGGGTCGCATCGATCGAGATACCCGGGTTGGCCCCGAAGATGTCGGTGAAGTCCGACATGCCGTTGCGGCTGTAGGCCATGGCGAACCCGGCGCGGAACACGGGCTCGTGACCGAACAGCTTCCCGAGCAATCCCTTCTCGATCGTCGGCCGCCAGGTCACGCCCAGATTGGGCGCGAGGTTGTTCCAGTCCTTGTTGTAGGCGCGTTGGCCGGCCTGGAACTGGACGAACTCCGGCTTCTTCCCGTTCAGGACGCCCGGCTTGAAGAGGTTGTCCACGCCGGACACGCCCCACACGTCCTGCACGGTGGCGGTCGAGAAGTTGGCGTTGGTGGGATACAGCGGGAGCTGGACCACGTAGCGCAGGCCATAGTTCAGGGTCAGGTTCGACTTCGCCCGCCAGGAGTCCTGGGCGAAGACGTCGAACTGTCGCATGCGGCCGCGGGCCAGGGACGATCCGAGGTACTGGTATTCGCCGCTCTCGCTGAGTCGCGCGTTGCCGTTGATCCCGGTGACACGGCCGGTGAGGATCGCGTAGAGGCCACGCGCGTTGGCGAGCTGCGTGTCCGAGGCCCCCGGGAAGTTGGTGGTGTTGAACAGGGCGAAGGCGGGATCGCTGTTGTTGATCCCGAAGTCGATGCGCGGCACGAGGCTCTGGTTCTGCAACCAGACGTCGGCCTGCGTGAACTCGACCCCGAAATTCAGGTTGTGCGCGCCGCGCACCCAGTTGAGGCTGTCGTGCGCCACCTTGGTGGAGGCTTCGCGCGAGCTGATGTTTTGCGCGCCCCCGAAGCCGCCACCGAGGACGCCGATGTTGCCCGCGGGGTTCATGAGGAGCTGGCCGGTGCCGCAGCAGGCGCCGTTGATGTTGAGGAACCGACCGCCCTGGTCGGCGGCGGGATCGCTGAAGAGCGCGGGCGTGATCTCGGTCGAGAACAGCGTGGCCCCGCCCGTGGCGCCGAAGAAGCGCAGGTCGTTCACGAGGTTCGCGGTCAGCGCGGAGCGCAGCGACCCCTGGTACGCGAAGCGCTTCGAGTCCTGCACGCCGTGGATCGGGAAGCCCGGGAACGCGGCGTCCCGGTTGTTGAGCGTATCCGGGTCGGAGAGCAGCTTGTTGAGCGTATAGGTCGCGGTGATGCGGTGCTTGTTCGAGAGCTGCATGTCCAGCCGCACGTGCGGATAGCGCGTGATGTTGCTGAAGCCGCCCTGGTAGCTCAGCCGCTGGACGAGCGGATCGGAGAGGTCGGCGATGCCGCCCTGCCCCGCCGCGCTCCGCACCTTCGCGAGCAGCGCCGCCATGGTGGGGTCCATGGTCGCCGTCTGCCCGTTCGCGCCCGCGAGCTGGAGCAGGTTCACCTCGCGCACGCCGCCCGCCGCGTTGTAGCGGAAGATCCCCTGCTGGGCGGACGGGCTCAGGATGATGCGCTGGCGCTGCACGTCCGCCGGCTGCCGGACCTCCTCGTAGTTCACGAAGAAGAACGCCTTGTTGCGGCCGTCGAAGAGGTGCGGGATGCGGATGGGGCCGCCGAAGCGCACGCCGTAGTTGTCGAACTTGAGCTTGGCCCGCGGCGCCTTGCCCGTCGCGGGGTCGGGCGGGAGGTCGCGGTTGTTGAACCAGGTGTTCGCGTTGAGGGAGTCGCGCCGGAAGTATTCGTAGACGCTGCCGTGGTAGTCGTTCGTGCCCTGGCGGCTGACGAACCGGATCTGCACCGCGCCCTGGCCGGAGGTCTCCGCTCCCCCGCCCGCCGTGGTCATCGTCACTTCTTCGACCGCGTCCAGCCGCGGGCTCAGGCGCGCGAAGAAACCGTCCGTCGTCTTGAGGTAGTTGTCCTGCACGCTCATGCCGTCGATCGTGATGTTGATCGCACTCTGGTCGAGGCCGCTGACGATCGAGTCGCGTGAACCTCCGGGCGTGGACACACCCGGCATGCCGGCCAGGAAGTCGAGCGCGTTGCGCGACTGCACGGGCAGGTTGTTGATCTGGCCGACCTCGACCGTGGTCGATATGGCCGTGGACTGCGTCTGCACGAGAGGGGCACCGGCGGCCTCCACCGTCACCGTCTCCTCCAGCCCGCCGACTTCGAGCGTCGCCTGCAGCGAGGCGGGAGTGGCGGCCAGGATCTTGAAGCCCTTGGTGACGGACTGCTTGAAGCCCGACAGCGAGACCGTGATGGTGTACGTGCCCGCCTGGAGGGCGGGCACGGCAAAGGTCCCCTTGTCGCCGCTGACGGCCTGGTACGTCGCGCCCGTGCCCTCGTTCTTCACGACGACGTTGGCGCCGGGGACGGGGGCGCCGGTGGCGTCGGCCACCGTTCCCGTGAGGGGAGCGCTCGTGTTGCCGCCCTGTGCGTATGCGAGCGTGGCGCCCAGGCCGACCAGGAGCCAGGCCAGGGCGAGTCCAAGGAACCGGTGCCTCATACACTCCTCCCGTTCATTTCCTGGAGTCGAAGACTCTCAGTACCGCCTCGGGGAGGAGCTCGAAATATATGTAGCGGCCCTTCCCCTACGTCAACAGGCCGGGAACCGTATGAGGATCAGATTGGCGCGATGATGCAATGGCCGTCAGACGCCGGTCAAGGGCTTGAACGTCGAATTCGTGTCATGACGGGGCGCGGTCATGACTGGGGCGCCGGTGTACGGTCGGCCCAGGCGCGAATCCGCTCCGCCGTCGTGCGGCCCACGGCGCTGGCCAGCTCCTCGACGCTCGCGCCGCGCACCCCGCGCAGGGATCCGAAGCGCGAGAGGAGCTTCCGCCGCCTGACCGGCCCGATGCCGGGGATGTCGTCCAGGTCCGAGCGCAGGGTGCGCTTGGAGCGCGTCTGGCGATGGAAGCCGATCGCGAACCGGTGGGCCTCGTCGCGGACGCGCTGGACGAACTGGAGGACGGGAGAGGACCGCGGAAGGGCCACGGGCTCGTCCCGGCCGGGCACGAAGATCAGCTCCTCGCGCTTGGCCAGGCTGGCCACGGGCTGATCGCCGAGCCCCAGCTCGGCCAGGGCCTCCGTGGCCGCGGAGAGCTGGCCCTTGCCGCCGTCGATCAGCACGAGGTCGGGCAGCTCCTTGCCTTCCTCGAGCAGCCTCCGGTAGCGGCGCCCCACCACCTCGCGCATGGAGGCGAAATCGTCGGGTCCGTCGCCGATGCCGCGCACGCGGAACTTCCGGTAGTCCGATTTCCGGGCCTGCCCGTCCTCGAACACGACCATGGAGGCGACCACGTCCGAGCCCTGGATGTTCGAGATGTCGAAGCACTCGATGCGCCGCGGCTCGACCTCCAGCTGCAGCAGGTCCTGCAGCCCGCGCAGGATCTCCTGCGACTGCGTGCGGGGATGCCGCCATTCGAGGTCGAAGGCGAGGCGGGCGTTGCGCAGGACCAGCTCGAGCAGGCGCACCTTCTCGCCGCGTTGGGGGACGCGGATGCGCACCTGACTCCCCCGGCGGCCGCTCAGCCACTCCTCGAGCAGCCCGCGGTCGGGGATCTCGACCGGGACCAGCAGCTCGCGCGGCACGTAGCGCTGGCCGTCCGCGTAGTACTGCTGGATCGCGGAGGAGAGGAACCGCTCCGGCTCCGGCACGCGGTGGACGAGGTAGCCCTCGCGTCCCACCACCTTGCCGTCGCGCACGGAGAAGACCTGGAGGGCGGCGCGGTCCCACTCCACGTGGGCCCCGAAGAGGTCGCGCTCGTCGATGTCGGTGGTGGTGATCTTCTGCGGCGCCTCCAGCCGGTCCAGGGCGCGGATGTGGTCGCGCAAGGTCGCCGCCTCCTCGAAGCGCGAGTCCTGGGCCGCCTCCTCCATCTGCGCGCGCAGGCTCTTCACGACCTCGTCCGTGCGCCCTTCCAGGAAGAGACGCGCGTCCTGGGCCGCCTGGTGATAGCGGTCCAGGGAGCAGATCTCGGCCACGCAGGGGGCGAGGCAGCGCTTGATCTGGTATTGGAGGCAGGGCCGCGGGCGCCGTCCGTTGAGCGTCTCCTTGCACGACCGGATGCCGAAGATGCGGTGCACCATGGACGCCGTGCGCCGCCCCAGCTTGGCCGGGATGTAAGGACCCCCGTACGCATTCCCGTCCTCGGCCACGCGCCGGACGACGTAGATCCGCGGGTACTCCTCGTCCAGGGTCAGCTTGAGGTAGGGATGGTTCTTGTCGTCGCGGAGGAGGATGTTGAAGCGCGGCTGGTGGCGCTTGATGAAGTTGTTCTCGAGGGCCAGCGCTTCCATCTCGGTGTCCGTGACCACGAGGTCGAGATCGGAGATCTGCGAGACCATGTCGCCGCGCTGGGGATCGATGGGGCGGCCGGCCTGGAAGTACGAGCGCACGCGGTCGCGAAGCACACGGGCCTTGCCGACGTAGAGGACGTGCCCCTCCCCGTCCTTGAACATGTACACGCCGGGACGGACCGGCAGTGTCTCGAGCTTCTCGGTCAGGCCCATGCAGGTGCGTCCCCGCTCCGCGCGCGCAACAGATGATTATACGATCGGTCGCACATGCTGGCCGAACGCACCGGTGGGGCCTCCATCCGGTGGAGCGCCTCGTCCGCCTGCGCCTCCCGGGACTCGACGATGGACCGCTATTCGGACATGCTCCTCTACATGGGGCTGCTGCTTCTCTACGCGCGCCTCCAGCGGACGGGCTGGGCCCGCGTGCCCGAGAAGGCCGGACCGTGATCTTCGACGAGCGCGCGGACGCCCTGCGGCTTCGGCTCCTGAAACCGTGGAACTTCAAGGTCTACCTCTGGCGCAAGCTGCCCCTCGCCGCCTGCGCCGGCCTGAGCCTCCGGCAGCTCGACGAGAGCGGGTGCACGGTGGGCCTCCCCGGCGGATGGCGGACGCAGAACCCGTTCCGCTCGACCTACTTCGCCGCCCAGGCCATGGCCGCGGAGATGTCCACGGGCGCGCCGGCCCTGATCCTGGCGCAGGCGGCGCCGGCGTCGATCGCGATGATCCTGCGCGGCATCGAGGCCGACTTCACCAAGCGGATCCAGGGCCCCTCGCTCTTCACCTTCGACGACCTGGCCGGCATGCAGGCGGCGATCGCGCGCGCCGCGGCCAGCGGCGAGAGCGAGAGCTACACCGGGCGCTCGGTGGGACGCGGCCCCGACGGCGCGCCGGCCGCCGAGTTCCGCGTGAGCTGGTCGTTCAAGCGCCGGTCGTGATCCCGTCGGATGCGGTGGTCGGCTTCGTCGTCGCGGGCGGGCACAGCCGGCGGATGGGGCGGGACAAGGCGCTCCTGCCATGGGACGGGGGCACGCTCCTCGATCACGCGATCACCCGCCTCGGCGCGGTGTGCCGCGAGGTGCGCGTGCTGAGCGGAGAGGAGCTCCGCTACGCGGATCGCGGTCTGCCGGTCCATGTAGATGCCCTGGCGGACGGCGGCCCGCTCGCCGGTCTTGCCACCGCCCTGTCCGTCGCCGCCCCCCGCCCTGTCCTGCTCCTCGGAGTCGACATGCCCTTCGTGCCGGAGACGCTGCTGGCACACGTGCGCGACGCGCTGGCCGGCTGGGACGCGGCGGTGCCCGCGGTCGCCGAGGGAGCGGAGCCACTCTGCGCCGCCTACGCCGCCGCCTGCTCCGCGCCCGTGCAGGAGGCACTCGCGTCGGGAGAGCGCAAGATGACGTCGTTCTGGCCACGCGTGCGCGTCCGCGTCCTGACCGACGCGGACCTCGCGCGCTTCGGTCCCGGGACGCGGCTGTTCCGGAACCTCAACGACCCGCACGAATACGCCGCCGCGCGCCGGGATGATCCCTGACCGTGGCCCGCCGCACTTTCTCCCTTCACACCGTCTCCGGGCTGATCGCCTGCGGCCTCGTCGCGGGGGCGCTGCTGGCGGTGGTCGTGATCGGATGGCGGCTCGTGCTTCTGGCCCGCGGCGCGATCGAGGTGATGCCCGACGAGCCCGAGGCCAGCTCCGCCGCCGGGGAGCCGCAGCCGGACCTGCGCGAGCGGACCCTGCTCATCCCCGTGAAGGGCGTGGCCCCCGCGGCCCTGACCGACAATTTCAACGACGCGCGCGCGGGGGGCCTGCGCGTGCACCACGCGCTCGACATCATGGCCGCGCGCGGGACGCCGGTGCTGGCGGTGGAGGACGGCCGCATCGTCCGCCTGCATAACGGCGGCGCCGGGGGGATCACCGTGTACCAGCTCGACGGCGCCGGACGGTACGGCTACTACTACGCGCACCTGGAGCGGTACGCGGACGGGCTGGCGGAAGGCCAGAAGGTCACGCGCGGCGACGTGCTCGGATACGTGGGGACCACCGGCAATGCGCCGCCGAACGCGCCCCACCTGCACTTCGCGATCTACGAGGTGGCGGACCCGAAGCGGCCGTGGCGCGGCCGGCCCATCGATCCTTTTCCCCTCTGGCGCTGACCGAGCGGCCTGAGGACTTGAAGTCGCTCATTGAGCGACCTCCGTATGCGGCCTCAATCAATGCGGCCGGAATGCCGTCGGTCAGGCACCCGCGCCGACGCCGCCGCCCGGGGCCGGCCCCGCGGAGCGCTCCTCTGCGCGGGGAGCGCGGCGCTTGGCCAGGACCGCGCCCAGGCCTTCGAGATGCACCATGGTCGAGGTCTTGGAGTCCCAGACCTCCGCGCGGTCGATGCGCACGCGGATGAGGGCCAGCTCCGGATCCTTCTTGCCGGCCGGGAACCAGGCCCGCAGGCGGCGGCTCCAGAGATCCTCGAGCTTCGCCGGTTCCCGGACCAGGCTGGCCAGGCCGCTGATGGAAACGAATCGCTCGGCTTCCGGGTCCGCGTAGGAGACGTTGACGTGCTGGTTGTCCTTGATCTCCTCCGCCTTGGGTGCGGTCGAGCGCGTGACGAACCACAGGTCGCCGTCGAAGCCGCCCTTGAGATTGGCCATGGGCCGGCTGCGGAGGCGGCCGTCGCTGGCGACGGTGGTGAACATCGCGATGCGCGTGCTCTTGATGAACTTCCGGAGCTTGCGCACCTCCTTCTCGATCGGGGCCTCGTTCGCCGCTGCCTTCTTCGCCATCCTGTCTCCTCCTTTGCGCGCGGACGGCCCGAGCCGCGCGTTTATGGTGTCCCTAAGAAGAGCCTGCGCGCACCCGCGCTGGCTGTCAACGCCGTCGGCGATCAGCACACCCGGCCGGGATCTTGCATCGAAACCACGGTCGTGGAGACGCTTACGGGTGTGCAGAGGGACGCGCTCCGGGCGCGCGGCTACGTGGTGTTGCCCGGCCTGGTGCCACGAGAGCGCCACGAGGCCGCGCTCCGCGCCATCAACGCGTCGATCGGCCGGGGGTTGAACCCGAAAGACGTTCCGCGGATGCGCGCGCAGTCGTTCTGCCCTGAGCTGCAGAAGGCCGGCGTCACCCTCGATCTCTTCCGCGAGACGGCCGCCTCACCCGTCGCCGCGTCCCTGGTCGGGAAGGAGGGGCTCGAGCGCGTGACCACCGCGCAGATCGCCCTGTCCTTTCCGAGCGACAACGACGCGGGCGCGCGGCCCCATGCGCATCTCGACGGGATGTACACCCCCGACAACGGCGTGCCCGCCGGGTCCGTGCTGAGCTTCACCATGCTGGCGGGGATCGTGCTCAGCGACGCGGAGACAAGCGACGCGGGCAACCTCGTGGTCTGGCCGGGAAGCCACCTGGTCCTCGAGCGCTACTTCCGCGCGCAGGGACCGAAGTCGCTGCTCGCGGGAATGCCCAACGTCGACCTGGGGCGCCCGGAGACGGTACACGCGCGCGCGGGGGACGTCGTCCTGTGCCACTACCAGCTCGCACACGCGGCGGGTGCGAACACGTCGCCGCACGTCCGTTACGCCGTCTACTTCCAGCTGAAGCGGAAGGGCCACGACCGACTGAAGTGGGAAAGCCTGACCGACGTCTGGCGCGAATGGCCGGGGATCAGTGCGCCTTGACCGGGATCTCCAGGTCCGCCGTGCCCTTGCGGCACCAGCCTTCGCGATGCGAGCAGTAGTAGTAGGTCAGCGAGCCCTTCACGGTCTGCGCGGCCGGGGCGGAGCCGAGCACGGCTACGGGGAACACGACCGGGAACGTCAGGTCGAGATACTTCTCGTCCGGCGCGCCCGCACGCTTGGGCGCGACCTTCTCGGCCAGGAGCTTCTGACCCTCGTCGAGCTTCAAGCGCGGCGGGGGCGTGACGTTGATCTTCACGTCGGGGTCCTTGGGCGCGAACGTGACCGCGACCTCTCCCGCCCCCGCCGTCTTGCCGGGACGGAACTGCCTCCGTGGACGAAGGCGCGGAGCCGGCACCGGCGAGAGCAAGGGCAAGGGCGAACGAGATCATGGGGCGATGGTAGCAGAGCGGTGGAGGGCGTGGACCGTGTTCACAACTCCTGACAATCGCCGGCCCAATCGCCCGGTTCGGTCCGCGGTTGGAACGCTATAATCCGGGGTGGCGCGTTCCTCTCCAGATCGCGTCTTCCAATGATCCTCGACGTCCATTCCCAGCTCGGCGAGGCGGTGCGCGCGGCGGCTCGCGCCGCCTTCGATGCCGAGCTGGCCACGGTCTCGTTCCAGTACCCGCCCCGCGCGGAGCTGGGCGACCTCGCCCTCACCGCGCCCTTCGACCTGGCCAAGGCGCTGCGCCGCAAGCCACGCGAGATCGCCGAGCGCCTGGCCGCGGAGCTCGCGCGGGCGCCGGGGGTGCGCAAGGCGGAGGTGGCGGGCGGCGGATACGTCAACGTCTTCCTGGACCGCGCCCCCTTCGCGCGCGACGTGTACGACTGGGTGGCCGATCCCGCGCCCGCCGCGCGCGTGCCGGGCCACGTCATCGTCGAGCACACGAGCATCAACCCCAACAAGGCGGCGCACATCGGGCACCTCCGCAACGCGATCCTGGGCGACACCTTCGTGGGCATCCTCCGGCACCGGGGGCGTGACGTGGGCGTGCAGAACTACATCGACGACACGGGCGTGCAGGTGGCGGACGTGGTGGTGGGATTTCGCCACGTGGACGGAAAGACCTACGACCAGGTGGCGGAGCTCGCGGCCGGCGCCCGGTTCGACTACTACTGCTGGGACCTCTACGCCCAGGTCGG
>WNFM01023260.1_pt1 | contig 92930 bp, 80 predicted proteins | sample 5400271 | NCBI WGS metagenome assembly WNFM01 (sample SAMN13153352, study PRJNA577476) | soil metagenome | isolation source: 60 cm saprolite on Douglas fir-dominated hillslope | place: USA:California | collected 2013-09-17
GCCGTTGTGGGCGATGGCGCTGCTGTTTGGGCTGAGCCTGTCCAACCATTGGCCGCTGATGCTGCTGGTGGCGCCGGCCTACGCCGTGCTGCTGTGGCCCCGCAGACAGGAACTTTTTTCAAAAATGGCTTTTCTTTTTCCGCTTGTTATCGCCGGCCTGCTTCCCTATGCCTGGATGGTGTGGCGCTCGCAGGCCCCGCTGCCGGTGAGCTTCAGCGGGCCGATCGGCTCGTGGTTCGAATTCTGGTTTTTCGTCAGCCGCGCCGGGTATGCCGAGGTCGACGCCTCGCAGACCGCCACCTGGCTCGACCGTTTGAACTACTTTCGCTACCAGGGCGGGCAGCTCCTCGTCGAGCTGGCGCTGGTGGGTACGGCGCTGGCGGCGCTGGGCTTCTGGGCGCAGTGGAAGCAATGGGGGCGGCGGGTGGCGGGCGCACTGACGCTCGCGTTCGCCATGCCGACCTTCGTGCTCCTGCTGCTGCTTGGGTTCGACTATGACGCTTTTCACAAGCACGTCTACCATGTCTATCCGCTGCCCGCGTACGGTATCGCCGCGCTCTGGCTGGCACTGGGTTTTGCCGCCGTCGCCGAGCGACTCGCCTGGGGCCGCGGCGCTCGCGCGGCGCTCGCTGCGGTGGTCGTGACGCTGATCGCCGCTGTTGGCGCGCGCGGCAACCTGCTGGCGGGCTACGATTGGGTCGAGCGCTACGGGCGCGCCGTGCTCGGGGCGCTGCCGAAGGACGCCATCGTGATTCTCAAGGGTGCCGATGTCGGCCCGCTCGCCTACCTCCACATGGTGCAGGGCGAGCGCCAGGACCTGACGCTTTACCATCCGCAGGGCCTGGTGCTCGGCAATCGGCTGTTCCATCCCATCCGCACCGATCCCAAGGTGCAGGAGGTGGCAGTGCGGGAACTGATCCGCGACGCGACTGTTCCGGTCGCGACGACGGCGCCGACGATGGCCGGGCTCGCCTGGCGCGAGCATTGGCTGTTCGCGACGCTCGACCCGGCCGCCACGAATCCCGTCGTGACGGTCGACATTCCGCCCGCGCTGGCACGCTACTTCGAAAACGAAGTGCAGGAGATGTCCGAGCGCAACGCGTTCATCGCCTTCTACCAGGGCGAGTTGCGCCGTCGCTACGCCGCGCTAGTGGCGATGAGCGGCGAGTCGCGCTCGCTCGAGCCCCTGGCGCGTGATTTCTACGGCGCGGTCGGCGCGATCGAAGGCATGATGGCGCGCCGGCAGGGCTATGCGCCGCGCGAGGCCGTGCGCCTGCTGCAGACCGCGGCGGAGCGCATGCCCTCTGATGCCTCCAAGCGGCAGCGCGCGCGCTATCTCGAGCTGCGCGGCTACGTGCGGTTCGACCTCGGCGACCGGCGTGGCGCCCTGGAGGATCTCGAGGCGGCGGCAGCCGCCTGGCCGGTCGCCGCCAATAGCGCCGGGCCGGCGCTCAAGCGGATCGGGGCGCTGTGAGAACCGCCGTCCCCGCTGGACTGATCGTGGCGGTCGTCTGCGGGCTCTATCTGCCGTTTCTCGGCAGTCCGCTGGTTTTCGACGACCGCGGACTGTATTCGGGATATCTGTTCTCGGAGCACGCCAGTTCGCCCTTCGGCCTGGGCCTGCGCCACCCCGCGCATTTTTCCTTCGCTTTTGTCGAGGTGCTGTGGGGGCGCATCGAGGCGCATCGCCTGGTCAGCCTCGCGCTGCATGCCGGCTGCGGCTGCGCGCTCTATGCGCTGGCGCGCGAGTTTCACAAGGGCTTTGTCTTGCCGCTCGCGGCGGCGGTCTGGTTCGTCGCCCATCCGGTCGCCGTTTACGGTGCGGGCTACCTGGCGCAGCGCTCGATCGTGATGGCCACAATGTTCAGCCTGATCTCGATACTCGCGGTGGTGCAGGGCCTGCGCCGGGGCGGCTATGCGGGCGCGGTCGTCGGTGCGCTCGCGTATTCGGCGGCAGTCCTCGCCAAGGAGCACGCTATCCTGGTCGCTGCTGCCGCCGCCGCCGCAATTCCCCTGGCGGCGCAAGCAGCGGGAACGCCGCGACGCCATGCCCTGCGCTACGCGGCGGTGTTTCTCGCCGGCTGCGTGCCGGCGGCGCTGCTGGTGGTGGCGCTGAGCCGCGGCATCATCGGCACGGCCTACGAGCCGCAGTTCGCCGCGGTCAGCGCCGAAGTGGTGGCCGCGCGCGGTGCGGCCGGCGCGCTCGAGCATCCCTGGATCGGCAGTGCGCTGACCCAGGTGGCGCTGTTTTTCCGTTACGTCGCGCTGTGGCTCTGGCCGATGACCTCTGGCATGTCCATCGATCTGCGTGTGGATTTCGCCGCCATCTGGATGCCGGCGGTCGCGGTGGCCGCGGTGGGCGGATTCCTCGCCTGGGGCGCGCTAGCGGCCTGGCTGCTGGCGCGGGGTGGGCGCGGCGCTGCCGCCGGATTCGGATTGCTATATGTCTGGCTGCTCTATCTCGTCGAATTCACCACATTGCGTTACCAGGAGCCGCTGGTGCTCTACCGCAGCTATCTTTGGGCGCCCGGCCTGGCGATCGCGCTTGCCGCGGCGCTGGCGCAACTGCCGCGGACGGTCGTGGCGGTGTTGCTCGGCGCGGCCGCCGCGGTGCTTCCGGCGCAGGCCTACGATCGCCTCACGACCTTCTCCAGCGGCATCGCACTCTGGGAGGACGCGGCGAAGAAGCTGCCCGAGGCGCCGGTTCCCGGCGGCGCGCGCACCCTTTACCTCCTTGGTCGCGAATATCTCCTGGCGAGCGAGCCGCGCAAGGCGGTGGCGGCGGTCGAGCGCTGCATGGAGCGCTATCCCGCAAGTTCCGACTGCCAGTTCGCGCGCGCCGCGATCCACATGTATTTCGAGGAATACGAGCGCGCGGTACCCTATCTCCTGCGCGCCATTGCCCTCGAGCCGAAGGGCGGCGGCGCGCGTCATCATCTCGGCTGGACGCTTGAAAATCTTGGCTGCATCAGGGAGGCGCGTGTCCAGTACCGCATCGCCGCCGACCTTGGCTATGTCGGCGGCGCCTGGCGGCTGATGCAGCTCGATAGCCCCGGCAAAGGCTTGATCCCGCCCTCCACGCGGCCGCGCGGACCCTGCCCGCCGGCTATCCGGAACCTGGTACGCCCGCCGGCCTGACGGTATCGCGCCAGGCGCGAACCGCGAGGCGTGCGCCGAGCGCGATGAGCGCGGCATCGCGCGCGAGCAGCACCGTCAGTATCCAGGCCCTCGACTGCTCGACATGGGCCAGCGTGCCGTAATTCAGCGGAAACACCACGTGCGTCAGCGCGCAGGCCGCGAGCAGCAGAGTGAAATCGGCGCGCGGCAGCCCGTCCTCGGCGAGCAGCGCCAGCACCGCCAGCGGCGCGGCGAGCCAGATCAGGTATTGCGGGCTGAAGACCTTGTTGGTGGCGATGAACAGGATCAAGCCAATCACCGTCAGTCGCGCGGCGAGCGCGGCGTTGCGCGCTGCGGGGTGGGCGCGCAGCGCGCGCCAGTAGAGAGCGGCGAGCCCGATGGCGCCCAGCGCGAGCGCGGCGGCGGCCAGTTGCATCGCCAGGTCGACGCCCGGGCCGTGCAATTCGTAGCAACGGCATTCGCCGAGCCGCGACTCCCAGCCGCCGGCGGCGAAGTGGCGCGCCCAGAGAAAGGGCAGGGCGGCGAAGGCCTCGACGTGCAGGCCGCGGCCGGCCTGGAAGGCGAACGGCGACCACAGCCGCTCGACGCCGCCGGCGGCCGCGCTTACCGCCGCGAGCGCAGTACCGGTAATCGCAGCGCCCAGCACGGCGGCCACTCGCGCGCGCAAGCCACCGGGGATGAGCAAGGCCGGCAGCCCGACGGCCGGAAACAGCTTGATGCCGCAGCCGAATGCCGCGGCCACGCCGGCCGCGCCGGGCCGCGCAGCACCGAGCGAAAGCAGGGCAAGCGCGGAGAGTGCGGCGGCAAGGGTATCGAAACGGGTGAGCACCAGCGGCCCGAGCAGCGGTCCGACCGCCAGCCACAGTACCATGGCGCGCGTCATGCGCCGGCCGCCCGCGCGCCATAGGCAGGCAGCGAAAGCCGCGTCGATCGCCACGAACAATCCGATCAATGCGAGGTGATAGGGCGCGCCTTCCGTCGCGCCGAGCTGGCGCGGCAGCTCGAGCAGCGCTACCGCCGGCCAGGGATATTCAGGCAATGCGCCGGACGGGCTCGCCGGCGCGAGGACCCGCCCGAAGTAGGTGATGTCCGAGAGTACGCCCGACTCCGGCACCAGCAGCAGGAGGCAGAGCGCGCGGCTGGCAAGGTACCAGCTCCACACTGCGGCTACTGGTTCACCGGTGAGGCGGGGTCGAGCAGCAGGCCGACCAGGTCCCGGATCTGCTCGGGGGTCAGCGTGCCGGAATAGCCAAGGCGCGGCATCTGCGAGCACAGGTTGTAGGCCTTGGCGTTGTAGATCTTGCCGTAGACGTAGCGCTGGATCTCGGGGCCGTTGCCGCGCAGCTTGCCGAAGCCGAGCAGGCTCGGCCCGATCGTGCCGTACGAGAATTCAGCCGGCGACAGGCGGTGGCAGTTGTAGCAGCTCCCGCCCGCAGGCTCTCCCGGCTTGTCGGTCCATTGCAGTCCGCGTCCGTTCTGCGCGATCTGCTCGCCGCGCTTCCAGTCGCCGATCAGGCTGCCGGCGGGGAAAGCGATGGTCTTCATCTGGTCGGCTTCGAGCGCCTTCGCCACGTCGGCCGGCGGCCGGTCGCGGCTCTCGGTGCATATCCGCTGCAGCCCGTCCTGCGCGATGCGCTGCATGGTCGCCTGGCCGCGCGCGTGGAAATCGCGCTGCATGAGCTTTTGCACGTCGGGGTCGCCCGCGCCGGCAAAGGCGGGGAGAACGAGAAGCGCAAGCGGCAGAACCCGGCGCTTCATCGCTTGTTGCCCGGCCCGCGATAGACCTCACCCTTGCCCGTGACCGTGAGGAAGTGGATTAGCGCGACCGTGGCTGCGGAGCCGAAATCCGGCTCGGGCATGCGCATCTGGCGATAGCAGTCGTTAATCCGCCATTGCAGCGTGATGAACTGACTTGTCGAGACGCGGTACGCTGGCCAGGTGGCGATGGCAGGCCCGGCGTACTTGGGCTGCGCAAGCGCGGGCAGGTCCTGCATGCGGATGCGCTTGCCCTCCTCGCCGTGGCAGCTGGTGCAGGCGAAATCCCAGGGCCCGGCGCGGCGGAAGTAAAGCGTGTGCCCGAACTCGTAGGCCTCCTTTTCCTTGGGGTGCGCCATTCCGGGCGAGATGTGCGCGCCGAGAGACTGGGCGGCGACATAGGCGGAGAGATACTCGAACTCGGATGGATTGTCGGCGCTGCCGAATACGCGCGCAGCGGCGACTTCGCGCGTGCGTCCCTGCAGCGTCGTCATGCAGTGGAGCAGCCGCGTCTCCAGGTCCATGACGCGGTCGGCGTCCTTGAAGTAGCGCGGCAGGCGCGCGTAGGCGCCCTTGACGACGCCCGGGCCGAGGCCGAGGTCGCACTTATCGAGGGAAACCTGCTTCGGGCCCTGCCGCTTCTTCCACAGCGCTTCGCCCTCGAGCTCGAAGAGCTCCGCCGGGCTGCCTTCGGCGACCATTTGCCGGTAGCGCTGGATTTCCTGGCTGCCTTCCTGCGCGCAAACGCGGGGGATGAAGAAACACAGCGCGAGGAGAGCCGCAAGCCCGGCGCGCATCAGGCCACCGCGGCTTCGGTCTGGTTGGTCTCGCCGTTGTTGTCGAGCCAGGACACCTCGATGCGGTCGCCCTTGGCGCCGCCTCGCAGGCGGAAGGAGAACACCGGGTTGCGCGATATCGCCTGGCTGATCTGGCCTTCCACCACGGTGCGGCCGTTCACCCTGACGGTGAGGTTCTGGATGAAGTGCAGCGGAACCAGCTTGCCGTCGCTGTCCTTGCGCTGCCCGGTTTCCATCGGATGCGTCATCAGCACCCGCACGTCGGTGTAGCCGGCCGCCAGCGTCGCTCTCATCCTCATCGGTCCCGCCGCCATATCAGCCTCCGCACCCGCCGATGGTCACCTTGATTTCCTGGCTGGCGCTGTAGCGCCGGCCGCCGGCCTCGGCGATCACGCGCACATCGGAGGACTCGCCGATCTTCAGGTTCAGGCGCACGAAGGGCAGCGCGCCGTCCTTGAATTCGAACACGCCGGCGAGCGGAAACGGGTTCTTCTCGATCACCACCGCGATCGAGGTGGTGCCCGCGATGTTGCTGGTGATTTCGACCGGCACCACGGCGCCGTTCTCCGCGATCTGCGGCGCATCGATCAGCAGCTCGGCGCTCGGTACGGCGCCGGCGGCGCCGATGCCCTTGAGCGCCTCGGCGGCGCTCTTCGCGCCGAACGCCTCCTTGTTCCATGCTGCGGCGAGCGCCGCGAGCGGCTTGCACAGCGCCGCGAGCAGCGCGCCGAGCAGGCTCCTGCGCAGTGAATTCATGGCCGGCATTTTATCTCCTGCGGCGGCGAAATACCCCTGATTTGCCTCCGTGTTTCTCGTCCAGGCGCAGGTCCTTCAAGGTCATGCCGCGATCCACCGACTTGACCATGTCGTAGATGGTGAGCAGGCCCGCCGCCACCGCGGTGAGCGCCTCCATCTCCACCCCGGTCTGCCCGCGGCATTCGACGCGCGCTGTGGCGGCGACCGAGGACTGGCGCTTCAGCAGCGCGAAGTCGACCGACACGCGCGTCAGCGCGATCGGGTGGGCGAGCGGGATCAGGTCCGCCGTGCGCTTGGCCGCCTGGATGGCGGCGATGCGCGCCACGGCCAGCACGTCGCCCTTTTTCGCCCGGCCAGCGGCAACCATCCGCAGCGTCGACGGTCTCATGGAGATGCGACCCGAGGCGACGGCGATGCGGTGGGTGAGCGGCTTGGCGCCGACATCGACCATGCGCGCCGCGCCGCGGCCGTCGAAGTGCGTGAGCTTTCTTTTCATGCGGGAGCGCTATCATAAACGCATGCGACTCCCCGCGTGGCTGGTTGCCGCGCTCCTCGCGCCGCTTCTCGCCTTCATGCCGCGCGCTTCCGGCCAGGTGCTGCCCGATCTAGGCAGCGCGGCGGATGCGCCGATCTCGGTGCAGATGGAGCGGCGCATCGGCGAGAGCGTGGTGCGCGATATCCGGGCGCGCGATCCGTCCTACCTCGACGATCCGGAGATCGAGGACTACCTCGGCGCACTCGGCGCGAAGCTCGCCCAGGCCAACCCGGGCACCCGGCTGGAATTCGAGTTCTTCGTCATCCGCGACAGCACCGTCAATGCCTTTGCGCTGCCCGGCGGTTTTGTCGGCGTGCACACCGGGCTGATCACCATCGCCGAGACCGAGTCGGAGCTCGCCTCGGTGCTGGGCCACGAAATCGCGCACGTTACGGAGCGCCACATGGCACGCATGCTCGGCCGCCAGCAGCAGATGCAGGCGCCGGTGCTGGCGGCCATGGCCGCCGCCATCCTGCTCGGACGCAGCCGGCCCGACCTCGCTGCCGCCGGCCTGCTCGGGGCGCAAGGCGCCGCCATCCAGACTTCGCTGGCCTACACGCGCGACTTCGAGCGCGAGGCGGACCGCGTCGGCCTGCAGTCGCTGCAGGCGGCGGGCTTCGACGCGCGCGCCATGGCGGTGTTTTTCGAGCGCCTGCAGCGCTCGACGCGGCTTGCCGACGACGGCAGCGTGCCCGGCTACCTGCGCACCCACCCGCTGACCACGGAGCGTATTGCCGACGCGCAGGCGCGCGCGGCCGAGCTGCCCTACCGCCAGCGTCTGGACAGCCCCGAATTCCAGCTGGTGCGGGCCAAGCTGCGCGCCGAATCCGGCGAGCCGCGCGATGCGGTGAGTCACTTCGAGGCTTCGGTGCGCGAGAAGCGCTACGCTTCCGAGGCGGCCGCGCGCTACGGCCTGGCCGCTGCGCTGCTGCGTGCCAAACGCCCGAAAGACGCCGACACCGAGCTCACGCGCCTGCGCGCCACCGGCAGCGTGGCCATGGTCGAAACCCTGGCCGCGCGAATCCGGCAGGCCCTGGGCGACAAAGCGGGGGCTATTGCGCTGCTATCGACGGCGCGCGTGAAGTTCCCGTATTCGCGGCCGCTGCTCTATGCCCAGGTCGATGCGCTGGAGCAGGCCGGACGCACCCAGGAGGCGCTGGCAGCGGCGAGCGACGCGCAACGCCTCTATCCGCGCGACGCGCGCCTCTACGGCCTGCAATCCAAGGCCTACGCCGCTCTCGGCAAGCGCTTTTTGCAGCACCAGGCGCAGGCCGAGGTCTACGCGCTGCAGGGCAGCCTGCCGGCCGCCATCGAGCAACTACAGCTGGCGCGCGCCGCGAACGATGGCGATTTCTACCAGCAATCGGTGGTGGACGTGCGCCTGAAGGAGCTGCGCGCCGCGTACGCACAGGAAACCAAAGATATGAAGCGTTAGCTAGCGCTTTTCCGGCTCGAAGTAAGCCTCGTATAACAAGTCGAAGGTCTTCTCCGCTTCTCCCAGCAGCTCGTAGTCGCCGGTCGAGCGCCGCAGCGCGCCCTGCAGCAGGGTCTGCACGCCGGCGGCCTCGGGCACCGTAGTGCCGCCCGACTCGAGAAAGCGCACGATGCTGCCGATCTTGGACAGTGCCTGATTCTGCCCGAGCTCGAAGCGCGCCAGCATCTCCTCGTAGGTGATGCGCGAGGCGCTGTTGGCGAAGTGCGCGCCGTCGAAGCCGAAGCCGACCGCCCCTGGAATCAGGTCCTGGCCTTTCTCCAGCCACAGCAGGCTCGCCTCCGGGTCGATGAAGCGCCGGATCAGCCAGGCGCAGGCGAGCCGATCGGCCCACACCGGCTTGCGCGTCGCCCAAGTGCGCGCGCGCAGGTTTTCGTCGGGCCCGAGCGCGGCGCGCGCGCGCGCCGAGAACAGCAGCTTGTGTACCGCGGTCTCGGATTCGGCGAGCGCGGCCTGGGCGCGGCTGCGCGCCTCGGTGGGAAAGAAGTCGAGCGCCGCGATGCTCTCCAGCTCGCGGCGCTGCTTGTGCAGCACGCGCGCGATGGCGCTGGGATCGGACTGGCCGAAGCCGACGCGCAGGCTTTCGACCGTCTTCACCAGCGCGTCGTAGCGGCCGCTGCGGTCGAACAGATGCTTGAGCGTCTCCTGCTGTGCCGGCGCCGTCGCCTCGGCGTGCAGCACTTGCGCCGAGCCGCCGCCTTTGGCGAGGTAGTCCACCAGCGCCTCGAGCGCCTTGCGGTTGTCGGCGCCCTCGGGCATCAGGAATACGCCTTCGCGCATCATCGCCGCGCCGAGCGATTCGAGCGTGCGCAGCACGCGCATGCGCGAGGCGGGGTCGTCGGTCGGCAGCTGCGCGAGCAGCAGCAGCCAGCCCTCCGCGCCGCCTGTGCCGCCGTCCGGTTTAGCGGTCTCCATGCTGGGTAGAATCTTATATTCATTAGCCGAGGCCGCGATGAACTTCGACAAGGAACTGGACGCGCGTGGGCTCAACTGCCCGCTGCCGATCCTGCGGACCAAGAAAGCGCTGGCGGACCTGCAGTCGGGCCAGGTGCTCAAGGTGCTCGCCACCGATCCGGGCGCGGTGCGCGATTTCCAGACCTTCTCGAAGCAGACCGGCCACGAGCTGCTGTCGCACGCCGAAGCCAGCAAGGAGTTCACTTTTTTCATGAAGAAGAAGTGAGAAGCTTTTTTGTACTGTGCTGTTTTTCGGCGTTGACGGCCAATGCCGCCGACGCCACTTTTGCGGTCAAGGTCCTGACACCCGAAACCGCGTTGAAAGCGGCGCAGGCGGCGCTCCAGAAATGCCGCGACGGCGGCTACCAGGCCGCCATCGCGGTCGTCGATCGCATGGGTGTGGTGCAGGTGCTGCTGCGCGACCGTTTTGCCGGCCCGCATACCGTGGATATGGCGAGCGCCAAGGCCTACACGGCGGTGAGCTTTCGCACCAACACGACGCAGCTGGCGGAAGCTACGCAGCCGGGGCGCCCGCAGAGCGGCATCCGCAACCGGCCGGGCGTCGCCGCGGTCGGCGGCGGCCTGATGATCGAGGCGGGCGGTGCGCTGCTGGGCGCCATCGGCGTATCCGGAGCGCCCGGCGGCAAGGAAGACGATGCCTGCGCCGCGGCGGGAATCGCCGCCATCCGCGAAGACATCGAGCTGTAGAAAGATGGAATAATCGGGCCATGAATGCGCGCTGGATCCGCTTCGGAAAAATCGAGCAGCCGGAATTCGATATCGCCTGCTCGCGTCTTGCGCTGGCGCAGCGCGATCGTTCGCATCCGATTCTCGTGTGGGCGCAGGCCGAGCGGCATTACCTGTTCGCGCTGGTCACGCCGCTCAAGCGCGCTCCGGGACGGGCGACGCGCTGGCTGCCCTGGGGACTGACGGCCGCGATCGCGACCTACCGCCAGTTCGGCTATGCGGCCTACCTCGACGGCGGGGAAGTCTGGTTGTATGGCCGGAAGATCAGCGAGGCCAGCGTGCGCACGGTCGGCGAATGTGTCGTCGTCGCCTCGGCCTTCCTGCTGCGTTTTCCGGAAGCCTTCGCAGTCACGCCTTCGCGCGAACTTGAGGACGCATTCCGCCAGCGCCTCGAGGCCCAGCACGGCTGGCAGTTCGACCATTCGTGGCCGACCGCTGCCGAGCGCGTCGACTACGCGCTGGCCTAGATTCCGATTTTTTCGTAGAGCGGACGGATCTCGCGCCGGATTGCAGGCAGCGCCGCGGCATAGGCGCCGGCCGCGGCGAGCGCGGCAAGTCCGCAGCCCGCAAGCGTCGCCGGCGGTCCGGCGTGCTGCGCGAGCCAGCCGGTGGCGAGCGCGCCAAGCGGCGCCACGCCGATGAAGGACATGACGTAGAGCGCGGCAACGCGCCCGCGCAGCTCATCGGGCACGATCGACTGCAGCACCGTGTTGGTCGAGGCGGCGGTCAGGATCAGGCCCATGCCGATGAAGAGGAGCGCCGGCAGCGCCGTCCACAAAGTCTTCGACAGAGCGAAGACGACCAGCGCCGCGCCGCCGATCGCCGCCGACCAGCCGATGACGCGCAGCAGCCCGCGCACGCTGGGGCGCAGCGCGAGGTAGGCCATGCCGGTCACGGCGCCGAATCCCGCCGCGCCGAGCAGCAGGCCAAGGGTGCTGGAATCGCCGTGGAAAGCTTCGCGCGCGAACCAGGGCATCATCGCCACGTAGGAGCCGACGGTGAGGCTGGTTGCCGACACCAGCAGCAGCGCGGCGCGCACCGGCAGGAAGCCGTAGGCGTAGCGTGCGCCGTCGGCCAGCTGCTCGAACAGGCCGCCTGCGCGCGGCACGGCAGGGCGCGCCACGCTCGGGATGCGCGACAGCGCGGTCAGCATGCCGAAATAGGACAGCACGTTGAGACCGAAGCCCCATTTCTCGCCGAAGGCGCCGATCAGCGCGCCGCCGAGCGTCGGGCCGATGAAGCGTGCGCCGTTCATCATCACCGAATTGAGGGCAATGGCATTGGGCAGGTCCTGCCGGCCGCCCACCAGCTGGATCAGGATCGACTGGCGCGCCGGCGCGTCGCAGGCATTCACGATGCCGAGCACCAGGTTACCGGCGACCAGGTGCCAGGGCTGCACCACGCCGAACGCCACCACCGCGAACATGGCGACCGCCTGGACGGCGGCAATCGAATTGGTGACGATCAATACGCGACGGCGGTCGTAGCGATCGACCAGTACCCCGGCGAGCGGCGCAAGCACCAGGAAGGGAATCTGCAGCGCAAAGGCGGCGAGACCCAGCATCAAGGTCGAGCCCGATAGGTGATAGACCAGCCAGCTGGTGGCGATGAGCTGCAGCCAGGTGCCAAGCTGCGATACGCCCTGGCCGATGAAGAACAGGCGGAAGTCGCGGTACGCCAGGCACCGCAGGGCCGGCGGGAGGCTCAGAGTTTGCCGAGCTGCTGCTTGAGTTTGTCCAGGGTGGCCTCGAATCCCGCCAGTCGCTGCTTCTCCTGTTCGACCACCTTGGCAGGCGCGCGTTCCACGAACGAGGCATTGCCGAGCTTGGCTTTCGCCTTGGCGATCTCGCCATCGAGGCGCGCGATCTCCTTGCCCAGGCGTGCGCGCTCCGCCCGCGGGTCGATTTCGACCTGCGGCATCAGGCGGTGGGACCCGACCACGGCAACGGGAGAATTGGTCGAGGGCAGTTCCTTCACGATTCTTAGATCGGAAACCCGAACTAGAGTGACTAGCGCGGCAGTGCTCGTGGCGCTGATTTCTCCTGTCGCATACAAGGTAATTCGGTCTTTCGGCGGAATTTTCATTTCACTGCGCAAATTCCGTCCGGCATTGACGATCTGCTTGGCCAGCGCAACTTCCTGCTCGGCTGCCGCGTCGATTTTCTCGGGCTGGCTCTTGGGGTAGGGCGCCAGCATGATGGTCTCGCCCTTCTTCCCGGCGAGCGGCGCAACCGTCTGCCACAGCTCTTCGGTGATGAACGGGATCACCGGGTGGGCGAGGCGCAGCGCCGTCTCCAGCACGCGCACCAGCGTGCGGCGCGTGCCGCGCTGCTCGGCTTCGTTGCCCTTGGCGAGCTGGTCCTTGGCGATCTCGACGTACCAGTCGCAGTACTCGTCCCAGACGAAGCGGTAGAGGGCGCTGGCGACATTGTCGAAGCGGTACTCGGCGAAAGCGGTTTCCACCTCGGCTTCGGTGCGTTGCAGCGTGCTGATGATCCATCGGTCCCATACCGAAAGCTCGACCGGCGCCTTCTCGTCCAGGCCGCAGTCCTTGCCCTCGATGTTCATCAGGACGAAGCGGGTGGCATTCCAGAGCTTGTTGCAGAAGTTGCGGTAGCCCTCGCAGCGGCTGAGGTCGAAATTGAGCGTGATCGAGAAACTGGCGAGCGAAGCGAAAGTGAAGCGCACCGCATCCGCGCCGTAGGGCTGGATGCCGTTCGGGTAGTGGCCGCGGACGTAAGACTCGATTTTCTTCCGATGCTCGCTCTTCAGCAGTCCGCTGGTGGATTTGTTCAACAGCGAATCCAGATCGATGCCGTCGAGCAGGTCGAGGGGGTCGAGCGTGTTGCCCTTGGATTTGGACATCTTCTCGCCCTCGGCGTCGCGCACGATGGCATTGATGTAGACGTCGCGGAACGGCACCTTGCCGGTGAAATGGCGCGTCATCATGATCATGCGCGCCACCCAGAAGAAAATGATGTCGTTGCCGGTGACCAGCACCGAGGAGGGCAGGAAGGCGTCCTGCTCCGGGGTCTTGTCCGGCCAGCCGAGCGAGCTGAACGGCACCAGGGCAGAGGAGAACCAGGTGTCAAGGACGTCCGGGTCCCTTTTCAGCGCCTTGCCCCCGGCTTTTTCTCGCGCTTCCTTCTCGGTGCGCGCGACGAAGATGTTGCCGCTCTGGTCGTACCAGGCCGGTATCTGGTGGCCCCACCACAGCTGGCGCGAGATACACCAGTCCTGGATCTTCTCCAGCCACTGGTTGTAGGTGATCGTCCAGTGCTCGGGGAAGAACTTCACCTCGCCGCGGGCGACCACGTCGAGGCCGTCCTTGGCCAGGCCGTCCATCTTCACGAACCACTGATCGGTCAGCATCGGCTCGACCACCACACCGGTGCGCCCCGACTTGGGCAGCTGCATCTTGTGCGGCTCGGCCTTGACGAGGAACTGGTCGCGCTCGAGCTGCGCTACCACGGCCTTGCGCGCCACGTAGCGGTCCATGCCCTGAAACTGCTTCGGCCCGTTTTCGTTGATCTTGGCGTCGAGCGTGAAGATCACGATCAGGGGCAGCTTGTGGCGCAGCGCCGCGCCGTAGTCGTTGAAGTCGTGCGCGCCGGTGATCTTGACGCAGCCGGTGCCGAAGTCGCGCTCGACCATGGTGTCGGCAACGATCGGGATGTTGCGGTCGCAAAGCGGCAGGATGACCCGCTTGCCGACCAGGTGCCGGTAACGCGGATCCTCGGGATGCACCGCGACCGCGCCGTCGGCCAGCATGGTCTCGGGTCGCGTGGTGGCGATGGTCATGCCGCGCAGCCGTCCAGCCGGTGTGTCCTGCGGGCCGTCGACGAAAGGGTAGACGATCTGCCACATGGTGCCCATCGTTTCTTCGGTGTCGACTTCGAGGTCGGACACCGCGGTGCCGAGCACCGGGTCCCAGTTGACCAGACGCTTTCCACGATAGACAAGTTTTTGTTCAAATAAAGAAACAAAAACTTCAATGACGGATCGAGACATCTTCTCGTCCATCGTGAAGTACTCATTTTCCCAGTTGCAGGAGGCGCCGAGGCGGCGCATCTGGCGCGTGATGGTCGAGCCCGACTCCTGCTTCCAGGCCCAGGCGCGCTCAAGGAACTTCTCGCGGCCGAGGGCGTGCCGGTTCTTGCCCTCCTGCTCGAGCTGGCGCTCGACCACGATCTGGGTGGCGATGCCGGCATGGTCGGTGCCGACGACCCAGTTGGTATTGAAGCCCCGCATGCGGTGATAGCGCACCAGCGCGTCCATCAGCGTCTGCTGGAAGGCGTGGCCCATGTGCAGCGTACCGGTGACGTTGGGCGGCGGCAGCTGGATGCAGTACGCCGGTTTGGCCGCAGCCCGGTGGCGGAACCGGCCGGCGCTTTCCCAGCGCCGGTACCAGCGCTGCTCGATCGCCGCGGGGTCGAAGCTCTTGTCGAGCACCTTCAGTCTTGCTTCGGCGGGGCGAGCGCGTGCGCCACCGAGGCGGCGACCGCCTCGCGCACCATCTGCGTGACGCTGCCGGTCAGATCGGCGCGCGCTCGCTCGAGCGCCCTCGCCAGCACCTCGTTCAGGGTGCGGCCGAGGCGTTCCTGAATGACGCGCTCGACTTCCGGCCCGAGCCGCGCGAGCACCGCGCGCTCGAGCTCGCGCGCCAGCGCCTCGAGCGCGGCCGAATCGACCGCGCGCGCGCGGCGCGCCTCATCCTGCACGATCTGGGTGAGTACCGGCACCTCGCCTTCGTGGCCCGGGTCCTGCCGGCGGCGCAGCAGTGCGTCGACCCGGCGCACCAGCGGGTTGGGGTCCTTGGGATCCGGTTCACTCATGACTCGAGCCCCCGGCGGCGAGGTCGTGGTTGGCGATGGCGTAGCCGCGGTCGCGGTAGTGGCGGTAGCGGCCGCGGCCGGACTCGCGCTCGGCAGCGTCGGCGCCCACCACTTCGAGCAGCCGCTCGAAGCGCTCGAAATGCGGCGGGCAGCCCGCCGACAGGTTGAGCAGCACTTCGCAGTCGGCAGGCGAATCGGCATCGGCGGCAATCAGCACCGGCGTCTCGGCGGCGAGCGGATCGGCCGCCGCGCAATGCGGCACGAAGCCGGTCGCCGGCCAGGTCCACAGCAAGCGGTCGATGCGGCTCGCCGTGTCGGCCTCCGGGGCGTAGATCAGCACGCGCTTTTTTTGCGCCAGTGCCTTGCCGGCGAGGCGGCAGGCGACCTGCAGACGGTCGTCCGCATTGAAATAGAAATCGATGCTCGTCATTTTCTGCCGGCGCGGCGCAGGGCCAGGCGCACCAGCAGCGGCACCGGGCGGCCGGTGGAGCCTTTGTCGCGCCCGCTCTTCCAGGCCGTGCCCGCGACGTCGAGGTGTGCCCAGCGCAGCTTGCGCGCGAAGCGCGCGAGGTAGCTAGCCGCGGTGATGGAGCCGGCGGGTCGCCCGCCGATGTTGGCCATGTCGGCGAAGTTGGAGCGCAGCTGTTCCTGGTAGTCCTCGTGCATCGGCATCTGCCACACGCGGTCCCAGGCGTCGTCGCCGGCCGCAGCCACCTCGTCGGCGAGCTTCTGGTCGTTGGCGAACAGGCCGCTGACCACGTGGCCGAGGGCGATGACACAGGCGCCGGTGAGGGTGGCGATGTCGACCACCGCGTCGGGTTCGAAGCGGCCGGCGTAGGTGAGGGCGTCGCACAGGATCAGGCGGCCCTCGGCGTCGGTGTTGAGGATTTCGACGGTTTGGCCCGACAGGGTCGTCACCACGTCGCCGGGGCGCGTGGCGCGTCCGCCGGGCATGTTTTCGCAGGTCGGGATGATGCCGACCACGTTCACCGGCGCCTTCATGCCGGCGAGCGCGCGCAGCGTGCCGAGCACGCTGCCGGCGCCCGACATGTCGAACTTCATCTCGTCCATGTCGCCGGCGGGCTTGAGCGAAATGCCCCCGGTGTCGAAGGTGATGCCCTTGCCGACCAGCGCCAGGGGTTTTTTGCTCTTGGCGGCGCCCGCATAGCGCAGCACGATCAGCTTGGGCGGCTGCTGCGACGCCTGCGTCACCGCGAGCAGCGCGCCCATGCCGAGTTTTTCCATGTCGCGCCGCTCGAGCACCTCGATGCCGAGCTTGAACTGGCGCGCGAGCTTCTTCGCTTCCTCGGCCAGGTAGCTGGGCGTGCAGATGTTGGCGGGCAGGTTGCCCAGCGTCTTCGCCAGGTCGATGCCGTCGGCGGTGGCGACGGCTTCGCCAAGGGCCTGCTGCAGCTCGGAATTCTTTACCAGGGGGAAAATGATCTGTTGCAATGCCGCGGCCGGCGCCTTCTTCTGCGTCTTGAGCTGGTCGAAGCGGTAGAAGGCCTCGCGCAGGACGAGCACCGCATGGCGCAGGTTCCACGCCAGCGTGCGCGAGCGTACGCGCAGGTCGACGAGGTAAAGCACGGCATCGCGCGCGCCGAGTTCGCGTAGCGCGCCGGCCGCGCCGCGCACCGCATCGCGGTAATGCGCCTCGTTGAGCTCGCCGCGCGCGCCCAGCCCCACCAGCAGGACGCGCTCGGCGCCCACGCCCGGCAGCGCGCGCAGCAGCAGCGTCGAGCCGGGCTTGCCCGACAGATCGCCGAGCGCCTTGCGCAGCGCGCCGCGCGAGGCGCGGTCGATGCGGCTCGCCGCGGGCGTGAGTTCATTCCCGGCGTAGACGCCGGCGACGATGCAACCGCTCCTGGCAGCCTCGGCTGACTGCGTCTTTATGCTAAATTCCATGACGAAAGTATCGCATGATCTTCCACCGGGCGCTGCTGAGGGAATTCGCCGGACTCGCGGGCGCGGTGTTCATGGCGCTGTTCGCCATCGCGCTGACGGTGCGCCTGATCCGGCTGCTCGGCCAGGCGGCCGGCGGCAAGATTCCCAGCGACGCCGTGTTCGCCTTCCTCGGCTTCTTCGCGCTCGGCGCGCTGCCGGTGCTGCTGTCGCTCACCATGTTCATCTCGGTGCTGATGACGCTGACGCGCAGCTGGCGCGATTCGGAGATGGTGATCTGGTTCGGCGCCGGGCTGCCGCTCACCGCCTGGCTGAAGCCGGTGCTGATGTTCGCCGCGCCGCTGATCGCGGTGATCACGGCGCTGTCGATCTTCATTTCGCCGTGGGCCGCTGAAATGGGCGCGCAGTATGCCTCGCGCATCGATGCGCGCGACGACGTCTCGCGCGTCAGCCCGGGCGTGTTCGGCGAGACCTCCAATCGCCAGCGGGTATTTTTCGTCGAGTCGGTGTCCGGCGACGAGTCGAGCGTGCAGAACGTGTTCCTCAGCGCGACGCACCAGGGCAAGCAGGGCGTCAGCATGAGCCGCACCGGGCGCACCGAGGCGGCGCCGAACGGCGACCGTTTCCTGGTGCTGGAGCACGGCCGGCGCTACGACGGCGCGCCGGGCGACGTGCAGTACCGCGTCACCGAATTCGAGCGTTTCGCCGCGCGCATCGAGACGCGCGAGGGCGGCGAGCCGGCCGCCACCAACCGCAATCTGCCGACCCTCGCGCTGATTGCGAATCCGACTGCGCCCAACCTCGGCGAGCTGGTGTGGCGCTTCGGCGTGCCGATTTCCTCGCTGGTGCTGGTGATGCTCGCCATCCCGATGAGCTTCGTCAATCCGCGCGCCGGCGCCTCGGCCAACCTGCTGTTCGCGCTGCTGACCTACGTCGTGTACTCCAACCTGCTGTCGGTGAGCCAGGCGCGCGTGACGATCGGACGGCTCGACTTCGGCGTCGGCTGGTGGCTGGTGCATGCCGGCATGGTGATTCTGCTGGTCGCCATGTTCGCGCAGCGCATGCAGCTGCTGCGGCTGCGACTGGGCCGCTAGCGCGATGTTGCAGAAACTGCCGACGCTCGAGCGCTACCTGGCGCGCCTGATTTTCGCCGCGGTCGGTTTCGTGCTGCTGGGATTCCTGGCGCTGTTCGCCTTCTTCGACCTGATCGGCGAGCTGGCCGAGGTCGGCCGCGGCGAATACCACCTGAAGCAGGTGTTCACGGTGGTGCTGCTGTCGATACCGGCGCATGCCTACGAGCTATTCCCCGTGGTGGTGCTGATCGGCACGCTCTACGTGCTCTCGCATCTGGCCAATAATTCGGAATACACCGTGATGCGCGCCTCGGGCCTTTCGCCGGCGCGCGCCGCCGCGGCGCTGGGCAAGATCGGCCTGCTCTTCGCGGTGGCCACCTTTGTCATCGGCGAGTGGGGCGCGCCGATCGCCGAGGAGACCGGGCAGAAGATCCGCCAGCGCGCGCTCAGCACCCTGATCGGCCAGGACCTGCGCTCCGGCCTGTGGCTCAAGGACGAGGGGGCATTCATCAACGTGCGCACGGCGCTGCACACCGACCATCTCGACGGCGTCCTGATTTACAAATTCGACGCCGACTACCGCCTGCGCGAGCTGACCTCGGCGCAGAGCGCGGACTACTCCGGCAAGGGCGTCTGGAAGCTCACCGACGTGATCGAGACGCGCTACGACCCCGACGGCCCGCACACCGCGCGGCACGAGGAGACGCAGTGGCACTCGCGCGTCAGCCCGGAGCTGCTCGACGCGCTGGTGGTGCGCCCCGAGCGCATGTCGGTCTGGGCGCTGTACAAGTACATGGAGCACCTGGCGGGCAACCGGCAGAAAACCGAGCGCTACGAGATCGCGCTGTGGAAGAAGCTCTTCTACCCGATCGCCACGCTGGTGATGATGGCGCTCGCGCTGCCTTTCGCCTACATGCAGGCGCGCGCCGGGATGGTCGGCGTCAAGGTGTTCCTCGGCATCATGCTCGGCATTTTCTTCCACATGCTGAACAACCTGTTTGCGCACATCGGCTTGCTGCAGAACTGGCCGCCGGTGGCCGCCGCCGCGATGCCGAGCGCGGCGTTCCTGCTCTCGGCGCTGCTTATGATGTGGTGGGTGGAACGAAGATAAGGCGGGTGCCGGCCAGCCGGTCGTGCAGAAACTGCTTGTCGCGATCGAACAACGCCCACAGCAGCGATATCCCCGTGGGCAGCAGAAGCAATCCGTAAAAAAAACGCAAGACTGCCTTGCGCGGCGTAACGTCGACCAGGCGGATTTTCCAGGCTTTCATCGGCAGGGTCTGGCCGCCACGCAGCCAGCACCATAGGAAGTAGGCGGCAAAGGTGAGGGCGAGCGTGGCCTGCAGCGCGAAGCGGTACCAGCCCGAGGTGGCGTCGTGGCCGCCGCTGGCGAAGAGGAAGAGGGAACCGGCAAAGAAGGCCACTGCGAGGAGCAGCAACGCCTCGTAGAACATCGCTGCGAGGCGCCGCGCGAGGCCGGGGGTCACCGGCGGGTCAGTGTCCCGGCGAGGCGGGGATGGTCGGTGCGTCCGAGGACTCGGCTTCCGCCGCTTCTTTCGCGGAATCCGGCGCCTCGGGCAGCTCGCGTGGCGCGGGCGCCGGCTGCTGGCGCTGGTATTCCGCCCACTTGTCGCGCAACTTGCCGCGTTGCTCGGGCGGCTGCTTGGCGAGCTGCTTGTAGGTTTCGCGCGCCTGGCGGCGCTGTTCCGGCGTGAGCTTGGCCCAGGTTTGCATGCGCTTTTGCACGCGGGCCTGCTCCGCCGGCTTCATCGCCGGATAGCGCTTGGCGATGCCGATCCACTTGAGCTTGCGCTCGCGGTCGAGCGCATCCCAGTCGGTCTTGAGGGGCGAGAGGACCTTCTGCTGCTCGACGGTGAGCTCGGCCCAGGCCGGCCGCGAGGCGGTGGCGGGCTTCTTCGGCTGCGCCATCGCGGCGCCGGCCGCGAGGCAAAGCACCAGGATGGCGAGCAGGACGCGGTTCATTCTTCCGTCAGGCGCTTTTTCAGCCAGTTCTGGAAATTGCGGTCGAGATAAGCGTCGATCGGCAGCTCGTCGGTCAGCAGCTGGGCGTCGATTTCCTCGACCTCGGCGGCCAGCTGCTTCTGTTGCCAGGTGTAGACCGCGGAGGCGCCGATGACGAGGGCGACGAACGGTGCCAGCAGGCGCAGCGACAGCCCGCTCCAGCCGCCGAACCCGCCGAGCACGTTGTCGGCCCAGGCGAGTACCGGTTTTAGCTCGCCCCGTTTGCGGGCGAGCGCCAACTCGCGCGCGGCGCGCAGGCGGTCGGCGGCGGCCCGGTCGAGCGTGAGCCCCTGGTTGAGGAGGTGGCGGATCCGGTTGCCGAAAGAGGTCTCGTTCATAGCGTGATACCGCGTGCCTTGAGCGCAACGGCCAATGCGTGAGCCGCCCGGGAGCAGTGCGTTTTTACGCTACCCTCGGAGCAGCCCATAGCCTTCGCGGTCTCGGCGACGTCCAGTTCCTCCCAGTAACGCATGATGAAAGCCTGTCGTTGACGCGCTGGCAAGCGGGTAATTTCTTGCTCAATGATTTCAAGCACTTGAGCCTGCTCCAGGCGATCGCCCGGCGCCTCCTGGGCGGGTGACCCTTCCGCCGGCTGCAGGGTATCCAGCGGATCCTGATCCTCGTCCTCGCCGCGTCCGGGGGAAAGCGACGAAAGAAGCGTGGTCCACGTCGAGCGCACCTTCTGCCGCCGGAACCAATCGCGGATGGCGTTCTGCATGATGCGGTGGAACAGCAGCGGCAGCTCGGCCGCCGGTCGGTGGCCGTACTTCTCCGACAGGCGCAGCATCGCGTCCTGCACGATGTCCAGCGCGGCTTCCTGCTCGCGCACGGCGAACATTGCCTGCTTGAATGCCCGCCGTTCCACCCCCTCCAGGAATGCGGAAAGCTCGCTACGCGATGCCAGATGACCCTCTGCGGGGCTGATTTGGTGCCGACGATGTTACCATCATGGTTTTCAACGCTTTTTGGCCTTCATGGACCGCGTCAAGACCACCGCCATCTCCGGCGCCGAAATCGTTGTGCGCTGCCTCCAGGAAGAGGGCGTGGAGTACGTCTTTGGCTATCCCGGCGGCGCGGTGCTGTTCATCTACGACGAGCTCTTCAAGCAGGACAAGGTGAAGCACGTGCTGGTGCGCCACGAGCAGGGAGCGGCGCACGCGGCGGACGGCTACTCGCGCTCCTCGAGGAAAGTCGGCGTCTGCCTGGTGACCTCGGGTCCCGGCGTCACCAACGCCGTGACCGGCATCGCCACCGCGTACATGGATTCGATCCCGATGGTCGTGCTGACCGGCCAAGTGCCGACGCACGCCATCGGCCTCGACGCCTTCCAGGAATGCGATACGGTCGGCATTACGCGCCCGATCGTCAAGCACAACATGCTGGTGAAGGACGTCAAGGACCTCGCCTCGAGCATCAAGAAGGCCTTCCACATCGCCACCACGGGCCGCCCCGGGCCGGTGGTGGTCGACATCCCGAAGGATGTCACGCAAGCGCAGTGCGAATTCGTCTACCCTGACGAGGTGTCGATGCGCTCGTACAACCCGGTGCGCAAGGGGCACGCCGGCCAGATCAAGAAAGCGGCGCAGCTGCTGCTCGAAGCGAAGCGCCCGATGGTCTACACCGGCGGCGGCGTCGTGCTGTCGAATTCTTCTGCTCAATTAAAAGATTTAATAAAACAGCTCGGCGTTCCGGTCACGAATACGTTGATGGGCCTGGGCGCCTACCCGGCGACGGACCCGCAGTTCCTCGGCATGCTCGGCATGCACGGCACCTACGAAGCCAACATGGCGATGCAGCACTGCGACGTGCTGCTCGCGATCGGCGCGCGCTTCGACGACCGCGTCATCGGCAACCCGGCGCACTTCGCGCAGAATCCGCGCAAGATCATCCACATCGACATCGATCCATCGTCGATCTCGAAGCGGGTGAAGGTCGATGTGCCGATCGTCGGCAACATTCCGGATGTCCTCGATGATCTGTCGAAGCTGTTGAAAGGGGCGAAGACCCAGGACATCAAGGCCTGGTGGGCGCAGATCGACCAGTGGCGCGCGAAGGACTGCCTCAAGTACGACCGCAAGTCGAAAATCATCAAGCCGCAGTTCGTGCTCGAGAAGCTCTATGAAGTCACGCAAGGCGACGCGTTCGTCACCTCGGACGTCGGCCAGCACCAGATGTGGGCGGCGCAGTTCTACAAGTTCGACCAGCCGCGGCGCTGGATCAACTCCGGCGGCCTCGGCACCATGGGCTTCGGCCTGCCGGCGGCGATGGGCGCGCAGCTCGCCAACCCCGGGGCGACGGTGGCCTGCGTCACCGGCGAATCGTCGATCCAGATGTGCCTGCAGGAATTGTCGACCTGCAAGCAGTACCGGCTGCCGATCAAGATCATCAACCTCAACAACAAGTACATGGGCATGGTGCGCCAGTGGCAGCAGTTCTTCCACGGCAACCGCTACTCCGAGTCCTACATGGACGCGCTGCCCGATTTCGTCAAGCTCGCGGAGGGCTACGGGCACCGCGGCATGCTGATCGACCAGCCGGCCGACGTGGAAGGCGCGCTGAAGGAAGCCTTCTCGCGCAAGAGCGAGCTGGTGTTCCTCGACTTCATCACCGACCAGGCCGAAAACGTCTATCCGATGATTCCCGGCGGCAAGGGGATCACGGAAATGATCCTGTCCGAGGATTTGTAGGAGACATGCGCTGATGCGCCATATCGTCTCGATTCTGGTCGAGAACGAGGCCGGGGCGCTGTCGCGTATCGCCGGGCTGTTCTCGGCACGCGGCTACAACATCGAGTCGCTGACGGTGGCGCCGACCGAGGACGCCTCGATGTCGCGCATGACCATCGTCACCTCCGGCTCGGACGACGTGGTGGAGCAGATCACCAAGCAGCTGAACAAGCTGATCGAGGTGGTCAAGGTGGTGGACCTCTCGGAAGCCGAGCACATCGAGCGCGAGCTGATGCTGATCAAGGTCAAGGCCGGCCAGAAGGAGCGCGAAGACATGAAGCGCGCCGCCGATATCTTTCGCGGCCGCATCATCGACGTCTCCGACAACACCTACACCATCGAGCTGACCGGCGACGGCGCCAAGCTCGACGCGTTCATCCAGTCGCTCGACCCCGCGTCCATCGTGGAAACGGTGCGCACCGGGGCCAGCGGCATCGGACGCGGCAACAGAGTTCTAAAGGTCTGAGGAAAAAAATATGAAGGTCTATTACGACAAGGACGCCGACCTTTCGCTCGTCAAGGGCAAGAAGGTCACCATCCTCGGCTACGGCTCGCAGGGTCACGCGCACGCGCAGAACCTGCAGGACTCCGGCATCAAGGTCACCGTGGCGCTGCGCAAGGGCGGCGCCTCCTGGGACAAGGCGAAAAAGGGCGGCGTCAAGGTGGCCGAGATGGCCGCCGCCATCAAGGGCGCCGACATCGTCATGGTGCTGCTGCCCGACGAGCACCATGCGCAGGTGTACCAGGAATCCATCGAGCCTAATATCAAGAAGGGCGCTTCGCTCGCCTTCGCGCACGGCTTCAACATCCACTACGGCTTGATCCAGCCGCGCGCCGATCTCGACGTGTGGATGGTGGCGCCCAAGGCGCCGGGTCACACGGTGCGTTCCACCTACGCTGCCGGCGGCGGCGTGCCGATGCTGATCGCGGTGCACCGCAATGCGTCGAAGAAGGCGCGCGACGTGGCGCTGTCCTACGCCGCGGCCATCGGCGGCGGCAAGGCGGGCATCATCGAGACCAATTTCCGCGAGGAGACCGAGACCGACCTCTTCGGCGAGCAGACCGTGCTGTGCGGCGGCTGCGTCGAGCTGGTGAAGGCGGGCTTCGACACGCTGGTCGAAGCGGGCTATGCGCCGGAGATGGCCTATTTCGAGTGCCTGCACGAGCTCAAGCTGATCGTCGACCTGATGTACGAGGGCGGCATCGGCACCATGAACTACTCGATCTCCAACAACGCCGAATACGGCGAGTACACCAGCGGGCCGAAGATCATCGACAAGGGCACGCGCGAGCGCATGAAGGAAGTGCTGGCGCGCATCCAGTCGGGCGAATACGCCAAGGAATTCGTGCTGGAGAACCGCGCCGGGGCGCCGACGCTACTGTCGCGCCGGCGCATGACCGCCGAGCTGCCGATCGAGAAAGTCGGCGGCCGGCTTCGCGAAATGATGCCCTGGATCAGGAGGAACCGCCTTGTCGACACTTCCAAGAATTAGCAGCGTTTTTTTGGCGATTGCGTTGGTTACTTCCGTATCCGGATGCGATATGTCCGCGGAAAAAGAGGCCGCCAAGCGCGTCGGCGACCGGCCGAAGCAGACCATCGATAGCGTCAGCTCCAAGGTCGGCAACCTGATGCAGCAGGGCGGCCAGGACTCCGAGCGGCTGAAGGAAGAGCAGAAGTAGCGGTGAAGCCGCCTTACCCGCACCCCGTCGTTGCAAGGGAAGGTTGGCTTTTTCTGGGAATTGCTCTTGCCGTTTCAATTCTCATCGCTTTTTTTCTCGGTTGGTGGTGGTCTCTGCCTTTCTGGGCCGCCTCCGTCTTCATCCTGCAGTTTTTCCGCGACCCGGCGCGTGAGGTTCCCGATGATCCGCGGGCGGTGGTCTCGCCCGCCGACGGCCGCATCGTTTTCGTCGGCAAGTCGCGCGACCCTTACCTCGACCGCGACGCGCTCAAGATTTCGGTGTTCATGAACGTGTTCAACGTGCACTCCAATCGCTCGCCGGTCGATGGCACGGTCAAGGGGCGCTGGTACCACCCCGGCAGCTTTCTCAATGCGGCGCTGGACAAGGCTTCGCTCGAGAACGAGCGCAACGTGCTGTGGCTGCGCAGCGCCGGCGGGGCGGACGTCACCTGCGTTCAGGTGGCCGGCTTGATCGCGCGGCGCATCCTGTGCTACGTCGCCGAAGGCGCGAGCCTGCTGCGCGGCGCGCGCTACGGCTTCATCCGCTTCGGCTCGCGGGTCGACGTCTACCTGCCGCTCGATGCCGAGCCGCAAGCAGCCCTCGGTGACAAGGTGTACGCTGCTGAATCCGTCCTCGCGAGGCTCGCGTCGCATGGGTGAGATGGAGGAATTCGAGCAGGTCCAGGAGCAGCCGCGGCCGAATTTCGCGCGGCGCGTGGGCGATTTGCGCCGGCGCGGCATCTACCTGCTGCCCAACCTGTTCACCACCGCGGCGCTGTTCGCCGGCTTCTACGCCATCGTGCAGGCGATGAACGGCAAGTTCGAGTTCGCGGCGATCGCCATCTACGTGGCGATGGTGCTCGACGGGCTCGATGGCCGCGTGGCGCGGCTGACGCACACGACGAGCGAATTCGGCGCGCAGTACGACAGCCTTTCAGACATGGTCTGCTTCGGCGCCGCGCCCGCGCTGGTGGTCTACGAGTGGGCGCTCAAGGGCATGGGCAAGCTCGGCTGGATCGCCGCCTTCGTCTACTGCGCCGGCGCTGCGCTGCGCCTGGCGCGCTTCAATACCAACATCGACGTAGTCGACAAGCGCTACTTCCAGGGCCTGTCGAGCCCGATGGCGGCGGCCCTGGTCGCCGGCCTGGTGTGGGTATTCGACGATCTCGGCATCGACCGCGAGCTGTGGCTCTCCGTGATTGCCTGGGCGGTCACCATGTTCGCCGGCATCACCATGGTCACCAACCTGCCGTTCTACAGCTTCAAGGAAATCAACCTGAAAAAGGCGGTGCCATTCTGGGTGGTGGCGCTGTTTGCCGCCGGCCTGGCGGTGATTTCCCTCAAGCCGCCGGTGGTGCTGTTCCTGCTGGTGCTGGGCTACGCGGTGTCGGGCTACGTGCTCTGGGGCCTCGGCAAGCGCGTGCGCCCGCAGCAGGTCTGAGGCCGATTCAGCGCAGCTGGTTGTAGCGGCGCCACGCCTCCTGGTTCCGGGCGCGCGCCGCCTCGACGACCGCCTCCAGCCGCGCCTGCCGCTCGAAGTACGCCGGGCTTCTGCCGCCGCCGCGTCGCGTGCCGAGCGAATCATTTGCCGACGGCAGCGTCATCGGCCCTCCCGTCGTGGTCGGTGCGGGAACTGCCGGCGTGGCGAGCATACGTGTTTCACCGTCTTCGGGCGCGACTCCGGCGGCGCGGCGCGCCTCGGCTTCCGCGAGAGCCTTGCCCGATGCCTGCACCTCGGCCCAGGCGACTTCCAGGTCCGACAGATGCTTGCGGATGCGTTGCTCGCCTGCGGCATCGCTCTTCGAGGTATCGGGCCGCGGCGACGCGGCCGCGGGAGGCGTGTACTCGAAGGCCTCGATCAGCTCGCCGCCTTTGATGGGCTTATCGGTGTATTGCATCTTGCCGTCCGCGCTTCGGTACTTGTAGATGAAGACGGGGCCCGCGGCGCTCGCTGCAGCCGCAAAGACCAGGCAGGCCACGGTCAGAAAAGTTTTCATCTTGATTTGATCCTGGCGCGCCGGATTCGTTCCGTATGTTCGCTACGCAACACCGTGCGAACCCATTCGGCGAAGCGGTGGCAGTCGAACTCCTGCGGCACATAGACGCCGTGCTCGAATGCTCGCGAATGGATGCCCTGCTGCTGCCATTCGCAGTTGCGCGCGTCCTGCGCGTTGGTGATCTCCCACAGCGCCGTGTAGTGCTCGAGGTCCGCGCCCTCGGGCATGTGCGCAGGGTCGAACAGCCAGTCGTAGACGAGGCGCACGGACTCTGGCCCGGTCGGAAACATCAGGTGCGAATTCACGTAGTCGGGCTGCACGTTGAGGAACAGGTTCGGCGGCAGCATTGCGGGAATGTAGATTTTTTGCCGTTCTCCGTCATTCAAATTCCTGAATGGCAGCAGGCGTGACGTGCCATCCATCGTCAGGGTCTTCGCCCCAGGCTTGAATTCCGAACTTTTCGGAAGTCCCTTTTTCAAACCCCAAGCACCGGCTTCCTGGTAAGCCGTCACCACGCGGCACAGCTCAGGGTGCACCGGCGGGCAGTGGAAGCACTCGGAGAAGTTTTCGGCCAGCAGCTTCCAGTTCGCGCGCACGTCGACGACGATGCGCTTGCCGATCCGCAGGTTTTCGAATGCGTAGTTTTCAAATCTCTTTTGTAAATCGGCGGTTTCTTTCTTCAATGAAATCGAATTCTTGTCGATCCGCAAAAAAACATACCCGCCCCACACATCCACCCCGATCTCATGCAGCGGGAAGTCCTTCTTGTCGAAGTCCGGCGTCTCCATGCGCCGCGGCGTGGCGACCAGCTGGCCGGCAAGGTCGTAGGTCCACGAGTGGTAGGGGCAGACGATCCGGTTCCTTTCGAAGTGCCCCTGGTCCTGGGTGCACAGGATCGAGCCGCGATGCCGGCAGGTGTTGTGAAACGCTTTTATCTGAAGATCATTCCCCCTAAGAAGCACAATGGCCTGAGATCCAATCCTTACTACCCGCCAGTCGCCGGGGGAGGGGATTTCCTCCTCCCGTGCGGCGGCGATCCAGCGGCCGTACCAGAACGCCTCCAGCTCGCGCTCGTAGTGCGCCGGGTCGCGGTACCAGGCCGCGGGCAGGCCGGCCTCGAGGTGCTCCAATGCCTTTCTTGTCATTGCGAAAGACTAAAGCTATAGTGGGGGCATGCAACAGGCCCTTATTGCCGCACTCCTCTCCCTGGCGCTCCTCGCGCTGGGCCGCCTGCTGCTGCTGCGCCCCGCGCGCACAAAATAACCTCCCACAACCCGGGTTTCACCCATTCCGCCCATAAGGCGGACAGGGACAGGTCCATCCTTATCCAGGGGCAATACCATGAAAAAAGACAATCTGATCATCTTCGACACCACCATGCGCGACGGCGAGCAGAGCCCGGGCGCGTCGATGACCAAGGACGAGAAGCTGCGCATCGCGCGCGCCCTGGAGCGCATGAAGGTCGACGTCATCGAGGCGGGCTTCCCGGCCGCGTCCAACGGCGACTTTGAGGCGGTGCGCGCCGTCGCCGGCGTGGTGAGGGACTCGGTCGTGGCCGGCCTGTGCCGGGCGAACGACCGCGACATCCAGCGCGGCATCGACGCGCTGAAGGACGCGAAGGGGCCCTGGCGGATCCACACCGTCATCGCCACCAGCGCGATCCACATGGAGAAGAAGCTGCGCATGAGCCCCGAGCAGGTGCTCCAGCAGGCGCGGCTCTCGGTGCGCTTCGCGAAAAACGCCTGCCCGGATGTCGAATTTTCTCCCGAGGACGCGAGCCGCTCCGATCCCGATTTCCTCTGCCGCGTGCTCGAAGCGGTGATCAAGGAGGGCGCGACGACCCTCAACATCCCGGACACCGTCGGCTATGCCGTGCCTCAGCAATTCGGTGAATTCATCAAAAAATTGCGGGAAAAAATACCGAACTCCGACAAGGCCGTCTGGTCGGTGCATTGCCACAACGACCTCGGGATGGCGGTCGCCAACTCCCTCGCCGCGGTGCAGATCGGCGGCGTGCGCCAGATCGAGTGCACGATCAACGGGCTCGGCGAGCGCGCCGGCAACACGTCTTTGGAGGAAGTCGTGATGGCTCTGCGCACCCGAAAGGATTTTTTCAAGTTAAATACCAGAATAGATACGACACACATCGTTCCTACGTCCCGCCTCGTGTCGCAGATCACCGGCTTCGTGGTGCAGCCGAACAAGGCGGTGGTCGGCGCCAACGCGTTCGCGCACGCCTCCGGCATCCACCAGGACGGCGTGATCAAGTGGCGCGAGACCTACGAGATCATGACCGCCGAGGACGTCGGCTGGAGCGCCAACAAGATCGTGCTCGGCAAGCTCTCGGGTCGCAACGCCTTCCGCCAGCGCCTCAAGGAGCTCGGCATCGAGCTCGACAGCGAGGAGGACTACAACAAGGCCTTCCAGCGCTTCAAGGACCTGGCCGACAAGAAGGCGCAGATCTTCGACGAGGACATCCAGGCGCTGGCGTCGCAGCAGGCCGGCTTCTCGAGCGAGGAGCACTGGAAGCTGGTGACCATGAGCCAGGAAAGCGGCATGGGCAAGAAACCGCACGCCTCGCTGGTGATGAGCGAAAATGGCAAGGAGAAAAAAGCCGAGGCGCATGGCGACGGACCGGTGGATGCGACGTTCAAGGCGATCGAGCAACTGGCGAACAGCGGCGCCGAGCTGCTGCTCTACTCGGTGAACGCGGTGACGACCGGCACCGAATCGCAAGGCGAGGTGACGGTGCGCCTGTCGAAAGGCGGCCGCATCGTCAACGGCGTCGGCGCCGACACCGACGTCATCGTCGCCTCGGCCAAGGCCTACATCAGCGCGCTCAACAAGCTCGCCAGCAAGATGGAACGGGTGAATCCGCAGCACCAGCTCTGACGACGACGAGGGAGGACGCATGGACGGGCAAGCGAGCAGCAAGCTGCACCAGCACGCCAACCGGCTCGGCACGCTGCTGGTGGACGCCTTTCACTACCTGGCGCTGTTCGCCATCGGCGCCGCCATCGTCTGGTCGGCGGTGTACGCCTTCGCCGGCATGGCGACCGGCAAGAGCCACGCGTCGATCGAGGACATCCTGCTGCTGTTCATCTACCTCGAGCTCGGCGCCATGGTCGGCATCTACTTCAAGACCAACCACATGCCGGTGCGCTTCCTGATCTATGTCGCGATCACCGCGCTGACGCGACTGCTGATCGGCGACATCCAGTCGCACCACACGCCCGACTGGGGCATCGTCATGGTGGCGGGCGCGATCCTGCTGCTCGCGTTCGCCAACCTGGTGGTGCGCTACGGCTCGGCGCGCTATCCGTCGGCGGCGTCCTCGACCGACCGGGCGTGAACGCGCGGCGCACCTGGCTGTTCGTGCCGGGTGCCGATCCAAAGGCGCATGCCGCCGCGGCCCGCAGCGGGGCCGATGTCATCGTCCTCGAGTTGGAGGACTTCACGCCGCCCGAGCTGCGTCCCAAGGCCTATGAGCTTTCGGAAGCGGCACTTACTTCGTGGCGCAAGGCGGGGGCCCTCGCCGGGGTGCGCGTCAATCCCCTCGAGACCTGCGGCCACCAGGACCTGGCCGGCGTGATCGGCGCGCGGCCAGACCTGATCATGATGTCCAAGGTCGCCGTTCCCCAGCAGGTCATTGCCCTGGAAAAAGCCACCGGCGGCGTGGTCGAGCTGGTGCCGAATATTGAATCGGCCCTCGGTTTGAAGAATAGTTATGAAATCGGAAAAGCCAGCAAGCGCATCTCGGCCATGCTGGTGGCAAGCGAGGACATGGTTGCCGATCTCGGCACCGGGCGCAGCCGCGGCGGCGAGGAACTCGCCTACGTACGCGCGCGCTTCCTCGTCGAGTGCCGCGCCGCCGGCGTCGAGGCGATCGACTGCCCCTATACCTTCAGCGACGCGAAAGGCGCCGCGGCGGACGCTCGCTACGCCAAGCGCCTGGGCTACCGCATGAAGAGCTTGGTCGACCCGTCCCACGCGAAGGGGATCAACGCCGTTCTTTCAGCTTCGAAGAAAGAGCTTGCGCGTGCAAGGCAGATCGTCATGGCGTTCGAACAGGCGCGCGCCTCCGGCAAGGAGCGCGTGAAGGTCGGCGGGCTGCTGGTCGAGGTGCCGATCTACGCGGCTGCCAAGCGGCTGCTGGCCGTAGCCGGCAAACGCTAGCTAGACGGGAAGTCCCGCTTTTTGAATGCCGTCGCGATGGTGCGCGAGATCGCGGTCGTGCTGGTAGTAAAGAACGGGTTCGAGCGTGCCGCGCCAGGTGAATTGCGGGTTGAGGCCCAGCACCTCGGCGGCGTGGCGGGCCGACGCGGCCGCATCGCCGAGCTGCGCATGGCAGGCGGCGAGAAACGCATGGTGGAACTGGTCGGGCGCCGCGATCCGCTTGAAGGCCTCCACCGCCTCGCCATAACGCCGGGCAACGAAGTAGGCGCGCCCCAGGTGGTTCCAGAAGCGAGGCGGATGAAACGGATTCAGGCGCATGGCTTTCTGGATCCAGGGAATGCCGGGCTCCGGCTCGCCCACCCAGGTCAGGATCTCCCCGTGCTGCACCACGATCAGGTCGTCATTGGGGTTGAGGCTGAGCGCACGCTGCTGGTGGAACTGCGCCTTGTCGTGATTCCTCTGCAACAGGCGCAGCGCGGCGAGCACTCGCTGCACGTCGCTGTCGTTCTCGTCCAGGGCGAGGGCGATCTCGAGCTCGCGCTCGATCGTCTGCCGCATGCTGATCGGGTCCGCGCACCAGGCGTTGACCATCTGCTGCCCGAGGATGCAGGCCTTCCAGGCGTGGGCGTGCCCGTATTTCGGGTCGAGCTCGATCGCCCGCTCGGCCAGCTGCTGCGCCTTCGCATTGTCGTCCCTGCTGGAGCGGTGATGCAGCACCTTGGCCGCCAGCAGACATTCGTAGGCCGCCATGTTGCCGGTCGGCTTGCGCTCGGCGCGGTCGTGCGCGGCGGCGGCGACGCGCCCGGGAAGCGTGGCAACGATCGCCGAGGTCACCTGGTCCTGGATGGCGAAGATGTCGTCGAGCTCGCGGTCGTAGCGTTCCGCCCACAGGTGCCGGTCCAGCTCCGCGTCGATCAGCTGGACGCTGACCCGCACCCGGTTGCCGGCCTTGCGCACGCTGCCCTCGACGATGTACTGCACGCCGAGCTCTTTCGCGACCTTGCGCACATCCACCGCCTGGCCCTTGTACTTGAACGACGTGTTGCGCGAGATGACGAACAGCTCGTGAAAGCGCGACAGGTCGGTGAGGATGTCCTCGGTCAGCCCATCGGTGAAGAATTCCTGCTCGGCGTCGCCGCTCATGTTGCTGAACGGCAGCACGATGATCGCCGGCTTGGCGGAGGGCGGCGCAGCCGGCGCCTGCGCCGGAGCGCTCTCGCCGGGGCGCGCGACACGGTAGACGCGAACGCGCGATTCGATGTTGTGCAGCTCGATCTCTCCCAGATCGTGGAAGCCGAGCTCGAGCTTGCGGCCGACTTCCTCGTAGACCTTGGCCGAGACGCAGATGCCGCCGGTCTCGGCCAGCGCCTCGAGGCGCGCCGCAATGTTGACGCCGTCGCCGTAGACGCGGCCGTCTTCCTCGATCACGTCGCCGAGGTTCACCCCGACCCGGAAGCCCATGCGACGATCCTCCGGCAGGCCGGCATTGCACGCGACCAGCTGCGCCTGCATCGCCACGGCGGCTTCGACCGCGTTCACGGCGCTCGCGAACTCGGCGAGGATGTTGTCGCCCGGCATGTCGACCACGCGGCCGTGATGGTCGGCGATGACTTTCGCGACCAGATCGCGACAGGTGGACAGCGTTCGCACGGTCGCCGCCTCATCGTCGCCCATCAGGCGGCTGAAGCCCGCGACGTCGGCACTAAGGATGGCGGCGAGCTTGCGTTGCACGCGCGTAGCTTACCGCGGCCACAAAGAAGACCGTGCTCAGGCCGATTTCAATCAAGGATATTTTCTGGGAAACGCCGGAATCGCTCCAGGCGCGGGTGACGCCCTCGGCGACGTAGGCAAGGATCAGCAGGCTTGACCACTGGAAGGTGTATCTCCGGCCGGCGAAGATGCCGCTGAGCGGGAGCGCCAGCGGCAACGCCTTCAATGCCAGAAGTGACCCGCCTGGGCGCAGCGGCGCGAGCCACAGCTCCCAGGCGAGGCACAGAAAAATCAGCGCGACCAGCGCTGCGCTTGCCGTTATCCGAAGCGCACGCAATGGACGGGCGGCAGGTGCGCCGAGAGGCATTTCCAGGTGGCGCCGCCGTTTTCCGACAGCCACAGCCCGCCGGTGGTCGAGCCCATGGCGAGGCGCTTGCCGCTGTCGTCCACCGCCAGGCCGTGGCGATAGACGAGGTCATAAGCGGGCCGCGGTGGCAGGCCCTTGCCGAGCGCCTGGAAAGTCTTGCCGCCGTCGCGCGTGCGCGAAACGACGAAGCGGCCGTCGACCGGCACGCGCCGCTCGTCCTTGATCGCCGGCACGAACCAGGCGGTGTCCGGGTCCTTCGGGTGCACGGCGACGGCAAAGCCGAATTTCGATGGTTTTACGTTCGTAATTTCTTTCCACGAGGCCGAGTAATCGGTTGACCGGAAAATTCCATTGTGGTGCTGCGCCCAGAGCACTTCAGGCTGCGCGGCGCATTGCACCACGCAGTGCGGGTCCTGGATGTTGGGATCGTCGCGCTTCTCGGGCGGCATGTATTCCGCGTACATGCCGCGCCCGGCGATGTTCCAGGACTTGCCGGCATCGCGCGATTGCCAGACGCCGCCGGAGGAAATCCCCACGGTAATGGTTTTTTGATGGATGCAGATCGAATGAATGCCGGGATGCTCGTAGCCGCCGCCCATCCACTCCAGCCGCTCGGGACGCTGCCACAGGCTCTCGACCAGCGACCAGGAGTCGCCGTTGTCCGTCGAACGGAACAGCCCGCCGGGAATGGTGCCCGCCCAGAGCTCGCCCGGGGCCGTGCCGGCCGCGAGCGTCCAGATCTGCACCAGCTTCCACGGCGGGCCCTTGGCGTCGGCGGGCTGCGGCGGGAAGGCGGGCACGGCGATCTCGGTCCAGGTTTTGCCGCCGTTCGACGAGCGGTGCAGCTTCACGCCGAAGTGGCCGAGATTGAGCGCCGCAAAGACATGGTTTTTATTTTTTAAAACTGCACTTACAGGGTCACCGAGAAAATGCGGCGCGGTGACCTTGCGCCCGTTGACGATGAACAGACCCTTCTTGGTTCCGGCGAGCAGCATGTCAACCTCCGGTCAAAGCCTGCAGGACGAAAATTTCGCTCGACGCCTCGACGGCATCCGACAGCGCGGCGCGCCGCCCGCTGACGTACACGTGCACATGACGGCGCAGGTCGCCCTGCTCGTCGAGTACATAGCCTCGCATCTTGGTTTCCTTGATGAATACGTTGTCCAGCGCCTCGCGTACCGTGGTTCCGCGCACCGCCGCTTCCGGGCAGGCGACGTGCCGCTGCAGGTTCGAGGTGAAGACTACGCGCGGCATAGCTTGAGGGCGATCTCGGCCAGGCGCCGGCCCTGCGCGATGCAAAGCGTCCGCTCGGCATCGCTCACCGGCTGGTCGTCGCGCACGCCGGCGAAGTGGCTCGCGCCGTAGGGCGTGCCGCCGGTGCGCGTCGCGTTGAGCTCGGGCTCGGTGTAGGGCAGGCCGACGATCAGCATGCCGTGGTGCAGGAGCGGCAGCATCATGGACAGCAGCGTCGTTTCCTGGCCGCCGTGCAGCGCGCCGGTGGAAGTAAAGACGCAGGCCGGCTTGCCCGCCAAAGCGCCGCGTTGCCAGACGAGCCCGGTGCCGTCCCAGAAGTGCTTGAGCGGCGCCGCCATGTTGCCGAAGCGCGTCGGGCTGCCGAGGGCGAGGCCGACGCATTCCTCCAGGTCGCCGAGTTCGGCGTAGGGCGCCCCCGATTCCGGTATGAGGGTTTCGTTTTTCATGGAACGAGAGACCGTTCTCATCCGCGCCTGCGCGCCGGGCACGCGCTCGATGCCCTCGGCCACCAGCTCGGCCATGCGCCGGATCGAGCCGCCGCTGCTGTAGTAGAGGACGAGGAGATCGGCCATGCCCGGTATGATAGAAGGGTTCGATGGTCCTTCCCGCGCCCCTCGAGTTCTGCGCCGCCATAGTGCGCCGCTTCCGCGAGGAGCGCGCCATGCAGACCTCCGGCAGCCTGACCTTCACCACGCTGCTCTCGCTCGCGCCGCTGCTGGCAGTGGTGCTGGCGATCGCGAGCGCCTTCCCGGCCTTCGAGAATGGCCTGGCCGCCTTCCAGGCCTTCGTGCTGCAGAACGCGCTGCCCGAGACACCCGGCTTGCAGCGCTTCATGGAGCAGATCACCTCGTTCTCGCACAATGCCGGCCGGCTCACCGCCATCGGCCTGGGCGCCTTCGCCGTCACCGCGGTGATGCTGATGCTGACCATCGACAACACCATCAACCGCATCTTCCGCGTGCAGCGGCGGCGCACCGTGCTGCAGAACGTGCTGATGTACTGGGCGGTGCTGTCGCTCGGGCCGGTGCTGATCGGCGCCAGCCTGACCATCACTTCCTACGTCATGGGCGCCTCGCTCGGCTTCCTGCACCCGGACGATCCGGTCAGCCTGGCGCTGCGCGCGCTGCCGTTCGTGCTGACCTGCGCGGCGCTGATCCTGGTCTACGGCATCGTTCCCGCCCGGCGCGTGGAATGGAAGCACGCCATCGTCGGCGGCATCGCCGCGGGCGTCGCCTTCGAGCTGGCGAAGCGCGGCTTCGCCCTGTATCTCACCCACGTGCCGACCTTCCGCCTGGTCTACGGCGCCTTCGCCACCATCCCGGTGTTCCTGCTCTGGGTCTACGTGTCCTGGGTGGTGGTGATCTGCGGCGCCATCCTCACCGCGATGCTGCCGGGCTGGCGGGCGAAGTCCGACCACGACCGCGCGCCCGGCGAACAGTTCGCCGACGCCGTGGGGGCGCTCGCCATGCTTGCGCGCGCGCACGCTGAGGGCCGCCTGGTGAAGCTCAACGCCATCGCCCACGAGTTGCGCGTGCTGCCTTATCGCGTCGAGCAGGTGCTGGAAAAGGCGGCCATGCATCGCTGGACGGCGCGCGTCGGCAAGGACCGCTGGGTGCTGTCGCGCGACGCTGCGGCCATCCCGCTCGCGGAGGTCTTCCGGGCGTTCGTTTACGATGGGGAAACGGTCGGACTCGACGAAGACATCCGCAGACTGTCCTTGAAAAGCTTTTCTGAAAGGAAAGCGGGCAAATGACCGCCATCCCGCGCCGCGAGCGCCTCATCGTCGCCCTCGACGTGCCGAGCGCGCGCGAGGCGATGGCGCTGGTCGAGAAGCTGGGCGACGCCGCCTGTTTCTACAAGATCGGCCTCGAGCTCTTCACTGCCGGCGGCTACTTCGAGCTGGCGGCGTGGCTGGCGAAGCGCGGCGACAAGGTGTTCGCCGATCTCAAGTTCTACGACATTCCGGAAACCGTGCGCCGCGCGGTCGCCAACCTGCGCTCAAGCGGCGCCACCTTCCTCACCGTGCATGGCCATCGCTCGGTGATGGACGCGGCGGCGAAGGAGAAGGGTGACTTGAAGGTGCTGGCGGTGACCGTGCTCACCAGCTTCGACCACCGCGACCTGCAGGAGCTCGGCGCGTCGAAAAGCCTGGATGACCTCGTGATGTCGCGGGCCAAGGGCGCCATCGAATCCGGCTGCGACGGCGTCATCGCCTCGCCGCTCGAGGCCGCGAAGATCAAGTCCGCCTACGGGGAAAAGCTGCTGGTGGTGACCCCCGGCATCCGCCCGGCGGGGTCCCCGGCAGGCGACCAGAAGCGCGCCGCCGACCCGGTGGGGGCCTTCACCCGCGGCGCCGACTACATCGTGGTCGGCCGCCCGATCCGCGACGCCGCTGACCCGCGCGCCGCGGCGCTCGCGATCCAGAAGACCATCAACGCCAGCTTCCGTGCCTGACGCGCTGCACGCGCTCCTCGGCATCGCCGGCCTGCTGGCGATCGCCTGGGCCCTCAGCGAATCCCGCAAGCAGGTGCCGTGGAGAGCCATCGTCGCTGGACTAGGATTACAGCTGTTTCTCGCCGTTTTATTTCTAAAAATAGAATTTTTTAAAAACATATTTCTGAAAATCAATGACGCCCTCAACGTCCTCGAGCGCGCCACGCAGGCGGGAACCGCAATGGTGTTCGGCTACCTCGGCGGCGGGCCGGCGCCGTTCCAGGTGACCAACGACTCGGCGGTCTTTGTGCTGGCGTTTCGCGCGCTGCCGCTGGTGCTGGTGATCAGTGCGCTCTCCGCGCTGCTGTTTTACTGGAGGGTCCTGCCTCTAGTGGTCAGGGGTATCTCCTTTCTCCTCGTGAAAACCATGCGCGTCGGCGGCGTGGTCGGCCTCTCCACCGCGGCCAACGTCTTCGTCGGCATGGTGGAGGCGCCGCTGTTCGTGAAGCCGTATCTCGCCAAGGTCTCGCGCGGCGAACTCTTCGCCATCATGGTGGGCGGCATGGCGTCGATCGCCGGCACCGTGCTCTTCCTCTACGGCAGCATCCTCGGCCCGGTGCTCCCGGACGCGGTGGCGCACCTGCTGATTGCCTCGATTCTCTCGGCGCCCGCCGCCCTGGTTATCGCCTTCCTGATGGTGCCGCCGAAAGAAACCACGGAAGGCGGGATGCGTCTCGAATCGGAAGCGACTAGCAGCATGGACGCGCTCACCCGCGGCACGCTCGACGGCGCGCAGCTGCTGCTCAACATCGTCGCCATGCTAGTGGTGTTCGTCGCGCTGGTGGCGCTCATCAACTTCGCCCTCGCGCCTTACACCCTGCAGGGTATGCTCGGCTGGCTGCTCGCACCGCTCGCCTGGCTCTGCGGTATTCCCTGGGCCGAAGCGCAGACAGCGGGTTCGCTATTGGGTACAAAAACCGTCATCAACGAACTGGTGGCGTATCTTGACCTTGCGAAACTTCAGAATTTCTCGGAAAGAAGTCGCCTGTTGATGACCTACGCGCTCTGCGGCTTCGCCAATTTCGGCAGCCTCGGCATCATGATCGGCGGCCTCGGCACCATGTGCCCCGAGCGCCGCGGCGAAATCGTCGGGCTGGGGCTGAAGTCGATCGTCGCCGGGACGCTGGCCACCTGCCTCACGGCGGCGAGCGTCGCGCTCATCGTCTGATTGGCGCTGGCGCGACGCCTCTGTCGGCGCGCCGCTACAAGAGGCTGGCCGGCCATCGCCCGGTGATACAAAGCGTTACGCAATTTACGGGTTATCGGTCGACGCTTTGCGCGGTGCGGCGTTGAATGGGCACAGGGGAACATCCCACTCAACTGCAAGGAAGGAGAAGCCCATGAAACGCATCGCCATCGCCGCCGCTGTCGCCGCGCTCTTCTCGGGAAATGCGCTTGCCCAGCAGGGCACGGTCCAGCGCGACGTCAATCAGCAAAACCGCATCGAGCAGGGCCTGCAGTCAGGCCAGCTCTCCACGGGCGAGGCCGCGCGCCTGGAGCGCGAGCAATCGCAGATCCAGCGCGACCAGGCGCGCGCATTGCAGGACGGCAACCTCTCGCCGGCCGAGAAGGCGCGCCTCTCGCGCGAGCAGAATCGGGCGAGCCGCGACATCAACCGGCTCGAGAGCAACGCGCGCACCGGCGACCCGGCTTCGGCATCGTCGCAACGCATGCAGGCCGACGTCCAGCGCAACGCCAATCAGCAGCAGCGCATCGAACAGGGCCTGAAATCCGGCCAGCTCACCGATCGTGAGGCCGCGCGCCTGGAGCGCGGGCAGGGGCGCGACGAGCGCATGGAGGCGCGCGCGGGTCGCGACGGCCAGGTGACGCAAGGCGAGCAGCGCCGCATCCAGTCGGCGGAGAACCGGCAGAGCCGGCGCATCTACCGCGAGAAGCACGACGCGCAGAAGCGCTGAACCAACGGACGGCGGGGCCATCGGCCCCGCCGCACGCTTACTGCTTAATGCAGCTGGTGCTTCAGGTGTGAAAGTTGCTGGTAGGCCTGCTGTACGGCCGTCTTGGCGGGCGTGCCGAGCTTGATGTTTCTCTCGCACACGCTCTTGGCGCGCTCGCCGGTCGCTTCCATCGTGTCGATGAACTGCGTCAGGCGTTTCGGGTCCTGCATCTGCTGCGCCTGTTTCGACTGGCTGTCGAGCTCGTTGAGGTAGTTCCTCAGCTCGGCCTGCGCCGCAGTGTCGCTCTGCACCGCCAGCGCCGCGCGATGAATCACCTGCACGACCTGTGACAGCTCCTGCTTGATCTGACTGAGCTCCATTCCGTACTCCTTCCTACAGGTTGAGGAGTAAGTGAGACTTCAACTCCCGCCGGATGTTCCGGGCGATTCGAAGCGGCAACGTGGCGCTACGGCCACACGCTGTGGCCACAGCGCCTCACCGCTGTACGGTCAGGAGTCCCACCTTCGCGGCCCAATGGAGAGTGCGCAGCACTAGCACGCGCTCGGCTTCGGGGAATGATTTAAGAATGCTGTCTACCGAAACAGCTTTTTCACTCGAGAATAATTTTTGCAGGGCCAGGTAGTTCGCGTTACCGGTCAGAATTGCGGCGTTGAGCATGATGCCGGATCTCCTGGGAAGTTCGCCCCATTGCGAAAATTGGGGGCCGTGCCTCAGCAAGGAACGGTCTTTCAGGACATTCGAGGGAAACCCGGAGAAAGTTCGCGCGGGATCGTGGCGCAGCATGGCGCCGGAGGGCGGCGTCTTTTTCTTGCGGGCGCGCGCGAGGCGCTCGGATTGCTCGCGCCAGACTTCCTGGTAGCGCGGCAGGACCACGCTCCAGTCGAAGGATTTTTCGACCGTCTTGCGGCCGGCGGCGCCCAGCTTGGTCCTTAAAGAGGAATCCTTGGCAAGCCGTACGAGCCAGTCGGTTACCTGCGCAAGATCCACGAAGCAGAGCTGGCTCACGCCGGCGATGTACACGTCGTAGGTGTCGATGCCGCTGACGTAGCGGTAGCCGGCGTCGGCGAGCGAGGCTTTGGGCAGGTAGGAGTCGATCATGACGCCGTTCTCGCCGTTCTTCACTGCGGCGCGGTAGCCGTCCCAGTTGGACACCACCACCGGCAAGCCGGCGGCCATCGCCTCGATCACCGTGAGGCCGAAGCTCTCCTGGATGTTGTCGGAGAGCGAGCAGAAGATGTCGGCCGCCGCCCAGACGGAAAAGCGCGCGTCCTCGGTGCGGCCGTCGATGGCGTGGAACGGCACGGAGGGCGCCATGGATTTCGCCGTTTCCATGAAGGCGCGGCGCTGGAAGTCGTCGTTGAACCAGCCGCACCACAGCAGCGCGAATTTGCGCCCGCTCGATTTCGACGCCGCCTCGGCCGCCTGCGCGAGCTGGAAGGGCGAGGCCTTGGCATGGATGCTGAGTCGGCCAAAGAACAGCACCGCGGTGACGTCATCGGCGAGGCCGAGCTTCGCGCGCCAGCGCTTGCGGTCGTCTTCCTTGTGCGCAAAACGCGCCGCGTGCACGCCGAGCGGCACGATCGGCATCATCGGACGCACGAAGCGCTTCGCGCCGAGGCGCGCGCGCAGGTGCTCTTCCACGCCCGAGAGCACGCCCGAGAGCGCCTCGTGCACCGCCGCCGAAGTGCAGACCAGCGCGTCCCAGGGCATCACCGGGGCGACCGCCGTGCGCGCCACCGAGTCGAGCATCTCGCGCGAGGAAATGGTGTGGGTCACGCCGCAGATCGCATAGGCGTCCTCGCCGAGGAAAGCGCGTGTTTCGGACTCGCCGTCCAGGCCCGGCACCGGCAGGTTGAGCACGCCCTGGCGGCGCAGCACCTCGACGTCGCCGCGCCCGATGGGGCGGGGCGTGAGCGGCCGGCCGCAGGAACTCACCGTCTGCGAGAACGCCGCGACGCCGTCCTTGGTCACGCACAGCGCGTACACGTCGGGCTCCGTGGCCTGCTGCAGGAAGGCGGTGAGGAAGCTCTCGCCCGCCGAATGGCGGCCCTTCAGGTCCTTGCGCGCGACCTGGTAGCCGTCCGGGTGATAGAAAAGGACCGGGTTGGTCACGTCGCCGGCGCGTGGGTTGTCCACCAAGCCTCTGCTTCGGCCTGGGTCCAGCGGTGCTCGGCGGCGAGGGCGTCGAAGGCCTCCAGCAGGTCGGTGACGCGCTGCGGCCGGTCCTCGCGCTTCTTCTCCACGCAGGAGGCGATGATCAGGTCGAGCTCCACTGGAATAGGCTGCGGCGACGCCGTAGAAAGCGAAGGCGGCGCTTCGTTCAGGACCTTGGTGGTGATCCCGAGGTCGTCGCTGCCTTCGAACAGGCGCTGGCCGGTCAGCATGTAGAAGCCTACCGCGCCTACGGCGTAGATGTCGGCGCGCCCGTCGACGTCGGCCGGGTTGCGCAGTCGTTCGGGCGCCATGTAGACCGGCGTGCCGAGGATGCGCAGGTTGCGCGTCAGGTCGCGGCTGTGCTTGCCGCTCATGTGCTTGACCAGGCCGAAATCGAGAATCTTGACAAAGTCGCACGCGCCGCCGTGACGGCAGACCATGATGTTCTCGGGCTTGATGTCGCGGTGCACCAGGCCCTTGCCGTGCGCTTCGACCAGCGCCTCGCACACCTGGCGCAGGATATGCAACGTGCGAGCAACGGAAATGAATTTGTCCTTTGATAAAACTTCAGAAATAGTAAGCCCGTCCAGATACTCCATCGCGTAGTAGAACAGCCCGTCGCGCGTGCGGCCGAAGTCGAAAATCTCGACGGTGTTCGGGTGGGAGAGGGTCGACGCGAGCTGCACCTCGCGCTCGAAGCGGGCGATCATCTCGTCGGTGGCGACCGTCGGCTTGAGCAGCTTGATCGCCGTCGGACGCTTGAGCAGGTCGTGCTGCGCGAGGTAGATGTTGGCCATGCCGCCCGAGCCGATCAGCTTGCGCAGACGGTAGTGCCCGGCCTTGCGCGTCTCGCCGATCTGGCGCCGCAGTCGCACCACCGACAGCGCGACGCCGAGCGCCGCGGCCACCGCGAGCACCAGCGCGCCAAACACCACCGCAAAAGCGATGTTCAGATAGCGCAGCGGCGCGTAGGCCTCGGCGGCCTCGATCTCGATCGCCACGCCCATGCCGAACTCGGGCAGCCACTGCGCCGCGCCGACGACCGACACGCCCTTGTGATTCACATAGGGTTCCAGAATCACGCCTTCCTTCCCCGCCAGCAAGGTCTGCTGGCCGAAGCGATCTGCCGTCAGCATGGCGCCGCGCTCGTCGAAGGCGAAGGCTTCGCCCGTCTCGCCCGGCCGCGCGGCGGCAAGGATCGAGGCGAATACGCCGTCCACCGGCTCGGCGATGCCGAGCGCGGCGATCACTTTGCCGTCGGTGCCGCGCACCGGTGCCGCGATCCAGGCAAACGGCGGGCCCTCGCGCAGTTTTGGCGGCAAGGCCACCCGGTCCGCGTCGCGGAAGGGCGGGATGAAGACAGACTTTCCTGCGAACACCGGCTCGAGCCGCGGCAGGAAGCGCTCGGCGTTGAGGCGCAGTCCGCAGTAATCCGGGAAGCGGGTGGCGACCAGCCGGCCGTTGCGGTCAGTGACGTTGAAGGTGGCGTCGCCGATGTCGCGCAACAGGGGCCGCAGCACGTTCTCCAGGCGCTCGCGCGCCGGACCCGAACACTCCGGCTGCCGCACTAGCCTTTCCAGCGCGGCGCTCACGCGCGGGTCACGCGCGATGCGCTCGGCGTCGCCGATCTCCTCGGCCACCCAGACGCGCAGCGCGTTGACCTCCGAGCCGAGCAGGCTCTTCATTGTCCCCGCGCGCAGTTCGCGCAGCGATCCTTCGACCGCGTGGTAGGTCCAGTAGCCCAGCGCCAGCACGAAGAGCGAAACGACCAGCACTGCGCTCGCCCAGACCGGCATGTCGGTGCTGCCGGATACCGGGCGCTGCGCGGCCGGATGAACCGTGTCTACTATGGTATGGGAACCGCGGACAGCAGCTGCGCGCCGACGTCCACCCGGCGCTGGGAATCGTGCGCCGGGCGCAGGCGGTGCGCCGCGACGCCGGGCAGGATCGCCTGCACGTCTTCCGGCAGCACCTTGTCGCGGCCTTCGAGCATCGCCCAGGCGCGCGCGGTGTGCACGATGGCGAGCGCGGCGCGCGGCGAAAGCCCGGCGACGTAGTCGGGCGAGCGCCGCGTGTGCTCGACGATCGCCTGCACGTAGTCCAGCAGCGCCGGCGCGACGTGCACCTTCTGCACCAGCAACTGCATCTCCATCAGCTCGCCGGGCGCCATGCTGGGCTCCAGCGTGGCCAGGATGTCGCGCCGGTCGGTGCCGGTGAGCAGGGCGCGCTCCGCGTTGCGGTCGGGATAGCCGAGCTCGATGCGCATGGTGAAGCGGTCGAGCTGCGATTCGGGCAGCGGGAAGGTGCCGACCTGCTCCGAGGGATTCTGCGTCGCGATGACGAAGAAGGGCTCGGGAAGCTTGCGGGTCTCTCCTTCCGCGGTGACCTGGTGCTCTTCCATCGCCTCGAGCAGCGCCGACTGCGTCTTCGGCGTGGCGCGATTGACTTCGTCGGCCAGGATCACCTGGGCGAAGATCGGTCCGGGGTGGAACTTGAAGCCGCCGGTCTCGCGCTCGTACACCGAGACGCCGATGATGTCGGCCGGCAGCATGTCGCTGGTGAACTGGATGCGCTGGAAGTTCAGGCCGAGCGAGCGTGCCAGCACGTGGGCGAGCGTGGTCTTGCCCACGCCCGGCAGGTCCTCGATCAGCAGGTGGCCGCGCGCGAGCAGGCAGGCGAGCGACAGGCGCAGCTGCGGCTCCTTGCCGAGGATCACCTGGCCCGCCGCCGCGATCACGCGCGCCAGCGGCGCGGTCGCGCTCGCCTTGGGCTGGAATTCCGCCTGGATCAGCATGAAGCGATTGTACTCGATGCGATAATTTCGCTATGCCGACTGCGTTCATCACGCACGCCGATTGTCTCAAGCACGACATGGGCCGGCACCATCCCGAGAGTCCGGCGCGGCTGTCCGCCATCGAGGACCAGCTCATCGCCTCGGGAATCATGCAGCACCTGGAACGCCACGAGGCGCCGCTTGCCACCGACGAGCAGCTCGCGCGCGTGCATCCGCTCGAATACGTGCAGGCGATCCGCGCGGCCGCACCGCAAGCGGGCACCGTGCACCTCGATCCGGATACGGCGATGAACCCTTACAGCCTGCAGGCGGCGCTGCGCGCTGCAGGTGCAGGCGTTCTCGCCGTCGATTTAACGATGAAAAAAGCCGTCGATTCCGCCTTCTGCGCGGTGCGGCCGCCCGGCCACCACGCTACCCGCGTGCGGCCGATGGGCTTCTGCATCTTCAACAACGTGGCTGTAGCGGCGCGCCATGCGCTGGAGGCGCACGGCCTGGAGCGCGTGGCGGTGGTGGATTTCGACGTGCACCACGGCAACGGCACCGAGGACGTTTTCGAGAACGACCCGGCGGTGCTGATGGTCTCGACCTTCCAGCACCCGTTCTACCCGTATAGCGGAACCGAGGATCCCGCACCCAACATGGTGAATGTGCCGCTCGCCGCCGGCGCCGGTTCGCGCGAGTTTCGCGAGGCGGTGCGGGAAGCCTGGATTCCCGCATTGGATTCTTTCAAACCCGAATTGATCCTTTTTTCCGCGGGATTCGACGCGCATGCGGAAGATCAGCTGGCGATGCTGCGCTTCGGCGACAGCGACTACGCCTGGGTCACCGAGCAGATGAAGGCGGTGGCCGAGCGTCACGCGAGCGGGCGAATGGTGTCGATGCTCGAGGGCGGCTATTCGCTCTCCGCGCTCGGCCGCTGCGCGGTGCAGCACCTGCGCGTGCTCGCCGGTCTCGCCGCCTAGGGCTGCAGCTCGCGGATCAGCAGCCCGGTCGTCGATACGCGCACTTCCAGCTCCGCCGCGCGCGTCACCGGAACGAAGGTCCCCGAGCCGTATTCCGCGTCGAGCAGCGGCTCGAGGAACGCATAGCGCCGGCGCAGGCCGAAGAGGTCCACCGGCCGCTCGCCGCCGAGCGCGTGGATGGTGCGCGGCGCGGAACGCTCCTGTACCAGGTCGCGGTAGCGCCCGCCGACGCGGTCGAGCTCGTAGGCGGTATGCAGGCCGATGAAGTTCGCCACCGGCTTCCACTTCAGCATGCGCGCGTCGACATAGATCTCGTCGCCCAATAGCTCGAAGGTCCGCACCTGGTCGCGCAGCCGTACCGTGGCGGTGAAGCGCTGCTCGCCCGCCGGCTTGACGTGGATGCGCGCGGCGACGTCCTCGCGCGTCAGCGCGCGATAGCCCTGGATGCCCAGCGCCAGCGTGCCGGCAAGGGCGCCCAGCGCCAGCAACAGCAGCCCGGCGAGGGTACGCACGGTAAAGCCAACCAACCTCGCGCGGAACAGCGCCGCGAGGCCGGAAAGGAAAATCACGGCGCCGAGCAGTCCCAGCAGCAGCGCGGCGATCGAGAACGGCGAGGCGTCGGGCAGGTTCACGCGAGGTCCGTGCGGAAGCTGTAGCCGTGCCGCTCGAAGCCGAGCGCGTCGTAGAAGGCATGGGCTTTCTCGCGCTTGAGGTTCGAGGACAGCGTCAGCTTGTAGCAGCCCTTTTTCCGGCAGAGGCCGATGGCGTGCTGCATCATCGCCCGCCCGACGCCGCCGCGTTGCAGGGCCGGCGCCACTGCGACGTCCTCGACCACCCCGGAAGGCTGTCCCCGGTGACACAGGTTGTCGAGGATGGCCAGCGTGTAGGTACCGACCACGCTTCCGTCAGCCTCCGCCACGTACAGCCGGTAGTCGGGATAATGCGCCATGCGCTCGAGAATCTTCTCTGCCTGGGCGAGGGGGAGGGCGCTGTCGCCATCGAGGTCAGGCTGGGCGTAGAGGGCCAGGACGGCGGGGAGGTCGGCGCGAGTGGCCTCCCGGCAAATGCAAGGATTGGTCATAGGTGAATATTGCCTTGCTTGGGCGCCTCCGGCGGGGCAGGATGGCTTTTATATGAGGCAGTTGGCCCTGGGATTGGTTCTCCTGCTCGCCGCCGGCGCGGCGCGGGCCCAGATCGTCGCCAATGGCCTGGGCACCACGGTCAATTCGCCGGTCGGGGCCGTCACCATCTCCGGCGGCACGAGCGTCGGCAACAACCTCTTCCACAGCTTCGGCACGTTCAACGTCGCCACCGGCGATTCGGCCACCTTCACCGGCAACTCGAGCGTCGCCAATATCATTGCCCGCGTCACCGGCGGCGCGTCGAGCATTGACGGCACGCTGCGCACGGCGACCGGCGGAACGACCAGCCTCTGGTTCATCAACCCGGCGGGGGTCACCTTCGGCCAGAACGCGCAGCTCGACGTTACCGGCTCCTTCCACGCCAGCACCGCGCACGCGCTGAAATTCGGCGGCAGCGGCCAGTTCGACATGACCAACCCGCCGGCCGGGACGCTGACGGTTTCGCCCACCGCCTTCATCTTCCTCTCGCCGCCCGCGCCGATCGCGGTCAACGGCAGCCAGCTTTCGGTGCCCGCGGGACAGCAGATTTCGCTGGTGGGCGGCGACGTCACCCTCAATGGCGCGACGCTGCACGCGAAGGCGGGCCAGATCAACCTCGCCAGCGTTCGCTCGGCGGGCGAAGTGGGCATTGGCGCGGGCAGCCTCACCGCAACCGGCGTGACCTCCTACGGCAACATCTCGCTCGCCAACGCCAACGTGAATACCTGGGGCGGCAATGATCCCTCTCTGCCTGGACCGACGTCCGGGCCGATCTACATCCGGGGCGGCAAGCTGACGATGAATCAATCCACCGTCAGCACGGCAGTCTCCGACGTCGCGGCCGGGGCAGGCATCGCTATCGTGCTGAGCGGGGATTTCTCGATGACCGGGGGTGCGCTCGAGACCACCTCGACCGGCTCGGGCAATTCCGGCGCCATCAGCCTGCAGGCGGCCAGCGTGACCGCCTCGGGCGCGGCGCTCATCGATACCAGCGCCATCAGCGGTACCGCGGGCGGTCGCGCGGGCGCGATCACCATCGCCGCGACCGGCGACGTGACCATCGGCGGCGGCAGTCAGGTCACCAGCGTGACCTACGCCTCATCGGGTCAGGGCGGCGACACGAACATCACGGCACGCAACCTGACGGTGGCCGGCGCCCTGTCGCAGATCAACGTGTCAACCTTCGGCGACGGCGCCGGCGGCAACATCCTCATCAACGTCGACAGCCTGCGCGTCGCCGACGGCGCCAAGATCATCGCGGCCAGCCAGCCGCATCCGACTGCGGGTCCGGCGGCCGGCAACGCCGGCACGATCGACATCACGGCGGCCCACTCGGTCACGGTCGAGAACGGCGGACGGATCAGCACTTCGTCGCAGAACGCGGGCGGCGGCCAGATCACGATCCGCGCCACCGACCTGGTGTCGCTCAACCAGGGCGCGATCACCACCTCGGTGGCCGACGGCACCGGCAACGGCGGCGACATCCTGATCGACCCGATGTTCGTCACGATGAGCGCGAGCCAGATCATCGCGCAGACCTTCAACGGGCTTGGCGGGCACATCACCATCATCACGCCGAATTTCATCTGCCCCGACTGCGGCGTGGCGGGCGGCAGCCTGGTCAGCGCCGCGGCGCTGGGCGGCAATGGCATCCCCGGCACGGTGCAGGTGTCCTCGCCGAACGTCGACGCCGGCTCGGCGCTCGCCGTGCTGCCCTCGGGCTACTTCGATCCCTCGGCGCTGCTGCGCGAGTCCTGCGCCATGCGCGGCGCGCGCGTGGCGAGCAGTTTCGTCGGCGCGGGGCGCGGCGCGCTGCCGGCCGGGCCGGATGCGGCTCGCTATGGGCCGTATGCCCTGGGGCTGGTGCCGGCGGTCCTGGCCGCCGCTCCAGTGCGCGCGCCGTATGCGGGACAAAGCGCGCTGCAGGGCTGCAGCGGCTAAGTAACAGGCGGCGCTCGCCGCCTAAGAGATGTTCTGCGTCAGATCCTGGTTGACGAACAGGTGCAGGAAGTTGTCCGGATTGTTATCGGGCTGGTACAGGTACTCGATGTAGTAGACATTGCCCACCGGCTGGACGCCCTGCAGCTCCCAGTGTGGCGCGCCGTCGACCGTGCTGGGGTGCAGCGAGTTCACCACGTCGAACAGGTCGCCGTCGACGTACAGCGTGTTGCTGTCGGCCGAGAGGTCGCGCACCTGGTCGAAGTCGAAGGTGAGCGTGTTGTTGTTGCCGGTGCCGCCGATGTCGATGCGCTCGATGCTCTGCAGCTTGGCGTTCACCGTGCCGAGGCCGAGCGTGCCGAGGTTGAGGGTCTGCGCGGCGCCCGCGAGCTTGACGGTGTCGTCGCCGGCACCGCCGTCGAGCGGCGCATCGTTTACATCCCACACCAGCACGTCATTGCCGTTCCCGCCGAGCAGCAGGTCGCTGCCCGCGCCGCCCACCAGCGTGTCATTGCCGGCGCCGCCGTCGAGCGTGTTGTTGCTTGCGTTGCCAGTGATCAGGTTGTCGAGCCCGTTGCCGGTGCCCGAGAGGATCGCGCCGCCGAGCGTGAGGTTTTCCAGGTTGGCCTGCAGCGTGTAGCCCTCGACGGCATTGTTCACCACCGTGTCGTTGCCCTCGCCGAAGGCCTCGGAGGCCGTGTCGCCGGCGCTGTCGAAGACGAAGCGGTCGTCGCCGAGGCCGCCCGCCATGCTGTCGTCGCCCGTGCCGCCGCCGCCCGAGAGCGTGTCGTTGCCCGTGCTGCCGGTGATCGCGTTGTTGGCGGCGTTGCCGGTGCCGGCGAGCCCGGCACCACCGAGCAGCATCTCGAAATTCAACGGCAGGACGGTGGTAAACGGCGTGACGAGGGTGTCGATGCCCTGGTTGGCGGCCTCCGCGACCTTGTCGGTGGCGACGTCTATGAAGTAGCTGTCGTTGCCGTCGCCGCCGGCCATCGAATCGATGCCGAGGCCGCCGTCCAGCGTGTCGTTGCCCAGCCCGCCGTTCAAGGTGTCGGCGCCGGCGTCGCCGAAAATTGAGTCATTGCCGGCGCTGCCGGTGATGACGTTCGCCACGGCGTTGCCGTTTCCGGTCCAGTCCCCCACGCCGACGAAGGCCAGGTTCTCGAAGTTGTCGGCCAGGGTCCAGTTGAGCTTGGCCTGCACCGTGTCGGTGCCGGCGCCCACCGCCTCGAAGAGATTGTCGTTCACCGAATCCACGACGTAGAAGTCGTTGCCGCCGCCGCCGGAGAGCCAGTCGTCGCCGGCGCCGCCGTCGAGCGTGTCATTGCCGTCGTTGCCGCCGCCGCCCGAGAGCGTGTCGTTGCCCGTGCTGCCGGTGATCGCGTTGTTGGCGGCGTTGCCGGTGCCGGCGAGCCCGGCACCACCGAGCAGCAGAAGTAGGCGCGCAGGGTGTCGGATGTGCCGCCGGCGGCGAGCTCGGTCACCACGTCGTAAGGCGAGTCCACGGTATAGGTGTCGTTGCCGGCGCCGCCCACCAGCGTGTCGTTGCCGGCGCCGCCGTCGAGCGCGTTGTTGCCGGCGTTGCCGGTGATCACGTTGTCGAGGATGTTGCCGGTGCCGTCGATATTGGCGGCCCCGGTCAGCGTCAGGTTCTCGATGCCCGAGCCCAGCACGAAGCTGGCGCTCGCGAGCACCAGGTCGAAGCCGCCGCTGTCGCTCGCCTGATCGCTGGAGCTGTCGACGATGAAAGTGTCGTTGCCGGCGCCGCCCGCCAGCGTGTCGTTGCCCGCTCCGCCGTCCAGGGTGTTGTTGCCGTCGTTGCCGGTGATGGAGTTGTTGCCGGCATTGCCGGTGCCGGTGAGGTTGCCGGAGCCGGTGAGCGTCAGGTTCTCGAGGCTCGCGATCAGAGTGAAGTTCACGCTCGAAATCACGCTGTCGCTGGTGCCGCCGCTGTCAGGTGCGATCACGTCGCCAGCAGCATCCACGTAGTAGAGGTCGTTGCCGTCGCCACCCGTCAGATTGTCATTGCCGGCGCCACCGTCCAGCGTGTCATTGCCGAGGCCGCCGTCCAGAGTGTTGTTGCCGCTGTTACCGGTAATCAGATTGTCTAGCGCGTTGCCGGTCGCGCTGGCCGCGCCCGATCCGGTGAGGAACAGTGCCTCGACGTCGGGGGACGTCGCGAGCGAGTAAGTCACCGCCGAGTAAATCGTGTCGTTGCCTGCGCCGCCGGTGACATTGTCATTCAGGGTGACGTAGAAGAAGTTGTTGTTGCCGTCGCCCGTCAGGCTATCGACACCGTCGCCGCCGCGGATGCCGCCGAAGCCGGAGATCGCGTCGCTGCCGATGCTGGTGCCGCTCGCGGTGCCTTCCGCGAGGCTGATCGTTAACGGGCCGGCGAAGCCAGCATAGTCGACAAAGTCATTGGCACCCGCGCCGGTGAGCGTGTCGTTGGAACTCGAACCTCGCACACCGTGGATATCGGCGCCGATGCTGTCGTTGCCGGCGCCGCCTGCGGCGGTGTGGTTAGTGAGATCGACAATGACCCCGGTGGTGGCACTGAAATAGTCCGCAACGTCGTTACCGCTCCCGCCGCCGCTGAGCGTGTCGTTGCCCAGGCCACCGGCGAGGTAGTTGTCGCCGGCATTGCCGGTGATGATGTTGTCGAATCCATCGCCCACGGCGTTGACGTTCGCCGTGCCAACTAGCGTCAAGTTCTCGACCAAAGTCGCATTTGCAAGCGAGAAGCCGTCCGCGCTGTAGATGATGTCGTTGCCGCCGGCTCCGTCGATGGAATCATTGGCAGTGGCGAAGAAGAAGTTGTCGCCGCTGGTGCCGGTCATGGTGTCATTGAAGGCACTGCCGCGAACGCCGCCGAAGCCGCTGATCTGGTCGGCGCCGGCGCCACCGATCACGGTGGTGGGTCCCGTCAGGTTGACGGTGACCGCAGTCGAGGCGTTGGAGTAGTCGACGAAATCATTGGCGTCGCCGCCAGTCAGCGTGTCCGCGAGGGACGTACCGCGCACGCCTTCGATGTCGTTACCAAGTGCGTCGGCGCCTGCGCCTCCCGAGACGACACCGGTTCCGAGATTGACGTTTACCGCCGTTATGGTGCCCGCGTAGTCGGCGACGTCGAAGTTGCCCGCGCCGCCCACGAGGCTGTCATCGCCCAGCCCGCCCGAGAGGTAGTTGTTGCCGTCGTTGCCGGTAATGACATTGCCACCGGCGTTGCCGGTGCCGTTGATGTCACCGGCGCCGGCGGCGAGTGTCAGGTTCTCGAGTGTCGTCGCGCCAAGGACGTAGTTGATCTTCGCCACGACGGTGTCTGCCGCCCCGCCAATTACTGTGTCTTTGATGACGTCGCCAGCCGAGTCGATTACGTACGTATCGCCGCCGGCGCCGCCGTCCAGCGTGTCATCGCCGGCGCCGCCGTCCAGCGTGTCCGCCAGCGCTGTGCCGGTAATGTAGTTGTTGCCGCCGTTACCGATTGCCAGGCCATTGGACAAAAGGGTGAGGTTCTCGACATTCGCCCAGCTCGCAATCGAAATGCCGTCCGCGCCCAATACCAGGTCCGTGCCGCCGCCGTCGAACTCGACGATGCTGTCGGCGTTTTCCGCGTTGTAGGTATCGTTGCCCAGGCCGCCGATCAGGGTGTCGGCGCCGCCCATGCCGGCGAGGGAGTTGTTGCCGGCATTGCCGGTGATGATGTTGGCGTCGGCGCTACCGGTGCCGGTGACGGCAGTTCCCGTAAGGGTGAGGTTATCGAGACCGCCGGCGAGCGTATAGGCAACGGCGCTGGAAATCACGCTGTCGGTGCCCATCGTGTCGTTGATGGCGTCGCCGGTCGCGTCGACGAAGTAGAGGTCGTTGCCGTCGCCGCCGACGAGCGAATCGACGCCGGCGCCGCCGTCGAGCGTGTCGTTGCCCAGGTTGCCGGTGAGGGTATTCGCGCCGCTGTTTCCCAGCATGAAGTTGTCGAGCGCGTTGCCGACGGCGGCGATGGCGGCGGTGCCGAGAAGCACGATGCGCTCGAGCAGGTTGCTACCCGAGCCGTCGAACAGCGGCGCGGCGCTGCGTACCTCGTCGATGGCGCCATCGGCGCCGTTCTCGATCACCTGGTCGCCGTTGGCGTCCACGTAGTAGATGTCGGCGCCGTCGCCGCCGGCCATGGTGTCGTTGCCGGCCTTGCCGTCGAGGACGTTGTTGCCGGAGTTGCCGGTGATGCTGTTGTTCGATGCGTTGCCGGTGCCGCTAAGCGGGTCGGTGCCGGAGAGCGTCAGGTTTTCCAGCGTCGTGCCCAGCGTATAGCTGTAGCCGGCAATCACGGTGTCGGTGCCGGTGGCGCCGGTCTCCGTGACCACATCCTTGGCGTTGTCGACGACATAGGTGTCGCTGCCGTCGCCGCCGACCAGGGTGTCGTTGCCCAGGCCGCCGTTCAGCACGTTGTTGCCGCTGTTGCCGGTGAGCTGGTTATTGCCGCCGTTGCCGGTCGCATTGAAGCTGCCGGTGCCCAGCAGGACCACGTTCTCGACGTACACCGACACCGTGAGGTCGAAGCTGGCGCCGTCGATCTTGACGGTGTCGTTGGCGCCGCCGTTGGCGAGCTCGACGATGCTGTCCGAGGCGTCGGCGATGTAGGTGTCGTTGCCGGCGCCGCCTTCCAGCGTGTCCGCGCCGGCCTGGCCGTCGAGCACGTTCGCGGCGCCGTTGCCCTTGATGTCGTTGGCCGCGGCGTTGCCGGTGCCGTTGACGAGGACCGTGTCCTTCGCCGTGAGCGTCAGGTTCTCGATGTCGGGCAACCCGGCCAGCGAGAACGTGATGATCGACTGCACCGTGTCGACGCCGCCGCTGTCGATGATGACGTCGCCCGCGCCGACGATGTAGGTGTCGTTGCCGCCCATGCCGGTCAGCGTGTTGGCGGCGGTGTTCTGGCTGCCGTCGAGCACGTTGTCGGCATTGGTGCCGGTGCCGGTGGTGGCGGTGGTGCCGAGCAATACCAGGTTCTCGAATTCGGAGGTCAGCGTGACGCTGAAGGGCGACTTCACCGTGTCGATGCCGCCCTGGCCCATGATCAGCGGGTTGGCAATTCGCACTACGTCGTTCACGCCGTTGGTATCCGCGCCGGAGACCGCTGTGCCGGTGGTGAAGACGATGTAGCGGCCGTCTTCCGAAATATCCGGCGCGGTGGAACTGCCGGCGCCGCTCGAGACCATCGCGATATGGCCGTTCGTCAGGTCCTTGACGAACACGTCGGTGGCGTTATTCGTGTCGCCGGTCACCAGGTCGTCGGCGTCGCTCTGGAACACCACGTAGCGCCCGTCGCCCGAGATGCTGCCGACCGTGCTCGCGCCGTCCGCCTCGCCGCCCATCGAGTCGGTCGAGACGCGCGTCGTGGTGCCCGCCTGCCGGTCGCGCACGAAGATGTCCATTCCACCGCCCGGCGCGGAATCGTTGGTATCCCCCGCGACCAGGTTGGTCGCGACGCTCTCGAAGACCACGTAGCGGCCGTCGAGCGAGATGCGCGCGTTGCCGCTCGCGCCGTCGGCCTCGACCTCGTTCGAGTCCACCGAGATTCGCTCGGTGGTCTGGCCAGCGATGTCCCGCAGGAAAATATCGACGCCGCCGCCCGGCGCGGAATCGTTGGTGTCCCCGACGACCAGGTTGCTGGCCAGGCTGGCGAACGCAACGAAGTTGCCGTTGGCCGAGATCGCCACGCCGTTGCCCGAGTCGCCGTTGGACTGCTGCTCATCATCGGAGAGCGAAACCCGCACGAGCGTGTTGGCGAGGCGATCGACGAGGAAGATATCCTTGAAGCCGTTGCTGTCGCCCGCCACCAGGTTATCCGCGCTGCTGCTGATGGCGACGAAGCGCCCGTCGGAGGAAATGTCCGACATGATGCTGTTGCCATCGCCGGCCTGGCCGTTGATGCCGACCGACAGCAGCTTGGTGCTCGGGGTGATGACCGGCGTCGTGCCGGTGGGCGGATTCCAGTCGCGGAGGTAGACATCGGAAATAACCCCGTTGGTGTCGTTCGTCGCCAGGCTGTCCGTGGTGGTGAATGCCACGAAGCGCCCGCCGGGGTTGATCGAGGAATGCAGCACGTCGGTATTGACCGGCGTTCCGGTCGTGCCCACCGAGACCCGCGTCACCGCGCCGGTGAGCATGTCCTTGACGAAGGTGTCGCCGTGGTTGTTGGCGTCGCCCGCGATCAGGTTGCTGGCAGTGCTGTAGAACTGGATGTAGCGGCCGTCGCCGGAGATGACGGTGGCCGGTTGCAGGGCGGTGCTACTGCCGGCGTTGCCGAACGCGCCGGCGGATACGCTCACCGCCTCGATGCGCGCCGACTCGAAATACTGGTCGCCGGCATCGTCGAGGATGTAGGTGTCGTTGCCGGCGCCGCCATAGAGCCGGTCGGCGCCCTTGCCGCCGTCGAGCGTGTCGTTGCCGTCGCCGCCCTGCAGGTCGTCGGCGCCGTCCATGCCCGAGAGCAGGTTGCTGCCGCTGTTGCCCTGCATGAAGTTGGCAAGCGCGTTGCCGACGCCGGCGATGTCGCCGCCGCCCACCTGCAGCAGGTTCTCCACCGTGGTAAACGGCACCAGCGACATGCTGAAGTCGGTCTGGATGGCGTCGCCGGCGCCGCCGCTGTCGATGATCTTGTCGATCGCCGTGTTGTGGATGACGTAGGTGTCGTTGCCGAGGCCGCCGTCGAGCGTGTCGGCGCCGCCGCCCGCGCCGCCGTCGAGCTTGTTGTTGGTCTCGTTGCCCTGGATCTTGTTGCCCTGCTTGTTGCCGGTGATGTCGATGCCGTAAGTGCCGGCCACGGCGGCGGCGCCCTCGATGCCGACGCTGGCGTGCAGGTCGATCGAGCTCTTGACCTTGGCGTTGTCGGCGGCGCTGCCGCCGACCTCGATGATGGTGTCGCCGCCGTCGATGACGTAGGAGTCGCTGCCGGCGCCGCCGTAGAGCCGGTCGTTGCCGCCGCCGCCCTCGAGCGTGTCGTTGCCGTCGCCGCCGAACAGCTGGTTGTCGTCGTTGTTGCCCTTGACGTAATTGGCGAGGTTGTTGCCGCGGCCGATGAGGATCGTCGGCGTGCCCGGGTTCGGGTCGGTGGCGAGCGTCAGGTTCTCGACGCCGTAGGTCAGGCCGTAGAAGCCGATCGAGGAAATGACGGTGTCGATGCCGGCGCCGCCGCCGATCGACTCGTCGACCGTGTCGCCGACCTGCTTGACGAAGTAAGTGTCATTGCCGGCGCCGCCCACCATGGTGTCGAGGCCGCCCAGGCCGTCGAGCGTGTCGTTGCCGCCGGCGGCGTTGATCGAATCGCCGAAGGTGCCGCCCACCAGGAAGTTCGCGGAAGCGTTGGCGGTAAGGTTGATCTTGAGGCCGGGGTCGGCGACGGTGGCGTTTTCGAGGAACGCTGACAGGGTGTAGGTAATGGCGGTCGGCTCCACATCGGCGCTTGCGCCATGGGGCACGACGAAGGCGGACGGATTGAAGCCGACGCTGAGGATTACCGTGTCGATGCCGCCGCTCGTCCCTGAAGCCTCGGTGATCACATCGCTGCCGCGATCGACGAAGTAAGTATCGTTGCCCGCGCCGCCGATCATCGTGTCGCTGCCGGCGCCGCCGTCGAGCGTGTTGTTGCCCGCATTGCCGGTGATCAGGTTATTGCTGGCATTACCGATGCCGCCGACGCTCGCCGTGCCGGCGAGGATCAGGTTCTCGATCGCGCCGGTCAGCGCATAGCTGCCGGTGGCGATGGTGGCCGTGACGGTGTCGGTGCCTTCGTTCGCCGCCTCGACGATCGCATCGGCCGTCGAGTTGACGACGTAGGAGTCGTTGCCCAGGCCGCCGATCAAGAGGTCGTTACCTGAGCCGCTCGCGAGCGTGTCGTTGAAGTCCGTGCCCTGGACGCCTTCGATATGGATGAATGAGTCGGTCCCGGCAACGGTCGTTAACGTTTGCAGGACATTGCTATCGACAAGCGTGACGTTGACCGCTGCCGTGGCGTTGCGGAAGGACATGACGTCGTTGCCGGCGCCGCCGTCGATGCTGTCGTCGCCGCCGGCGCCCTCGATCGTCTCGTTGCCGACGTTGCCGATGATGGTGTCGTTGAACAGCAGCGTGCCGCGCACCGCCTCGATGCCCGTGAAGGTATCCGAGCCGCTGAAGGTATCGCTGCCGGTACCCGTGCCTGTGCCGGCTCCGGTGAACGTGACCGTCACGGCGGCCTGGTCGCGGTAATAGTCGATGCGGTCGTTGCCGGCGCCGCCGTCGATCGAGTCGTCGCCCTGGATGCCCTCGAAGCTCTCGTTGCCCGCGCCGCCGATCAGCGTGTCGTTATAGATCGAGCCCCGCGCGCCCTCGATGTTGATCAGCGTGTCGGTGCCGCCGTAGCCGTCTTGCGCGACGCCGGTGGCCAGGTTGACCACCACGGCGTTGGGAGAGGCGTTGTAGTAGGCGGCATCGTTGCCGGCGCCGCCGTCGATGGTGTCGTTACCTGCGGCGCCGCGGAAAGCTTCCCGGTCCGTCAGCGAGTCGGAGCCCTTGAGGTAGTCGTCGTAGTCCGAGCCGACGACCTGCTCGATGTTGGTCAGCGTGTCCTTGGTGCCGAAGCCGTCGAGCGCCGTGCCGCCCTGCACGGTGTTCAGGCCGGCGATGAGCGGCGTGGTGCCGATGTTGACGACGACTCCGGCGTCCGAGGCGCTGTACGAGGCGATGTCGAAGCCGGCGCCACCGTTGATGGTGTCGTTGCCTTCCATGCCTTCGAATACTTCGTAGTCATAGATGGTGCCGGCGTTCTGCGTGCCGCCGCCGGTGAGGTGATCCGAGAATGCCGAGCCGCGCACGTTCTCCACGTTTATCAGCGTGTCGGTGCCGCCGTCGCCGTCGACGGCGCTGCCATTGGCGGTGCCGGTGCCCAGCGTCACCGTCACCGGGCCGGCAGCGAAGCGGTAGTCGACGCGATCCTCGCCGCCTGCGCCGTCGATCGTGTCGTTGCCGGCGTTGCCGCGGAACGACTCGAACAACTGGCCCGAGTACCCCGCGCTGCTGCTGCCGCCGCTCAGCGAGTCAGCAGCGGATCCGCCTTGCAGTTCGTCGATGTGGACGAAGGTGTCGATGCCACGCGCACCGGTGATCGTGGACGTCCCTGTTCCACCGGTCCCCGTCGCCAGGCTGGCGGTGACGGCGAGCGGGGTGTTGGAGAAGGTGACGGAAGCGTATTCGCCGTTTGCCGCGCTGCCGCCATCAATGGAATCGTTGCCGCCGGCACCCCCGAAAAGTGCACTGACGTTGTCATGGAAGCGGCCTGTGTAGACCTGGGCGGCGCCGACGATGGTGTCGTCGAACGATGTGCCGATAATCTGCTCGATGCCGCTCAGCGTATCGGTTCCGGCAAGGAATCCGCCGCGCGTGGCCGTGCCCAACTGCAAATTGACCGACACGCCCAATCCCGACGTCGTGCCGTTGAAATTCACCTGGTCGAAGCCGCTGCCGCCGATGTAGACGTCGCCCGCGTTGCCGCCGCCGCCCTGCAGCTGATCGTTGCCGGCGCCTCCCATCAGCACGTTGGCGATCGTGTTTCCGCCGATCAGCGTGTCGTTGTAGGCGCCGCCCTCCAGGTTCTCGATGCCGCTGATCGAATCGAACCAGGTATTGGAGAAGTTATTGCCGTTGCTCTCGTTTGTTTCGAACGAACTTCCGCTGGCGATCGTCTGCGAGCCGAATGAATTTCCGTCCGCGGCGACGTAATTGGGAAGATTGAATGGCGTCGGTCCAAGGTTGACCACCACCGGGTTGATCGCGTCACGATACGACGCCAGATCGGCACCGCCAACGCCGCCGACGAGGGAGTCGGAGCCGTCGCCGCCCTCGAAGTAGTCGTTACCCGCACCGCCGGTCAGTGAATCGTTCTGCTGCCCGCCGACCACGCCGTCGATGCCGATGAAGGTCAGGGTGCTGCCGTCCTGCTGCAGAACCGTATTGGTGCCGCCGTAATTCGAAAAATCGATGTTGTAGAAATAGTTGTCGTCCTTGAACGACAGGATCGACAGGCCGCCGTCGCTGGTATCGCCGGTGATGGAGTCCGCGCCGCCGTTGCCCTGGATGTACTGTCGCAGGCCCGGATCCACCGTGCTGTTGATGGTGTCCGCGAATTTCGAGCCATCGACCTCGCCGACCGTGCCCGACAGGGAATCGGTGCCCGCGGCGCCGATGATGGTTCCCGAGGTCAGGCCAAGGCTAATCGACACGCCGCCGGAGGCGTGCTTGTAGGTGAGGGTGTCGAAGCCGCTGTTGACGCCGGAGATGATGGTGTCGTCGCCGAGACCGGGGTCGAAGACGTTGTCGCCGGAGCTGCCGGACAGCGAGTCGTCGAAGTCGCCGCCGCGGACGTTTTCGATGGAATTCAGGCTGTCGGTTCCGCCCAGTCCGTCGGATGCGGCCTGGTTCGCCAGGTCGACGATCACGCCTGAGGCGGCGTTGCCGTAGCCCACCCAGTCGCTGCCCGCGCCGCCGTCGATCGAGTCGTTGCCTGCGCCACCCTGGAAGACGTCGTTGCCGGCGCTGCCCAGCAGCGTGTCCGACTGGACCGACCCGAGAACGCCGTTGATGTTGGTCAGCACGTCGTTGCCATCTGCTCCGGCGAGCGCCAGGTGGGCGGCGAGGTCGACGGTCACCGCGTTCGCGGTCGTGCTGTAGTCGGCAAAATCGGTATCCGTCGATTCGACGAAACCGTTGGAATTGGGGTCGCCGCCGTCGAGCGTGTCGTCGCCGCCACCGCCGCGTAGGGTGTCGCTGCCGTTGTTGCCGTGCAGGAAGTTGCCGGTCGCCGAGCCGACGATCAGGTCGTTGAATTCCGATCCGATCACGTGCTCCATGCCGGTAAACGTGTCGGTGCCCGGTTGGACGCCATTCGAATCGTTGAAGTCGCTGTCCCAGCCGTCGAGCGCGGTTCCGCCCAGGATGGTGTTCGCGCCGACGACGATTGAGGACGCGGACATGTTGATGACGACGCCCTGCTGGTCTTCGTCGTAGATCAGCCAGTCGTCGCCCGTGCCGCCGACGAAGGAGTCGTTGCCGGCGCGGCCCGTGAAGCCCTCGAAATGGTCGTGCGCAGCGTTGCCGCCGATCAGCGTGTCGCCGAAGCGCGAGCCGACCGCGATCTCGATGCCGATCAGCGTGTCAGTAGTGCCGTAGCCGTCCTGCGCGACCCCGGTTGCCATGTTAACGATGACCGCACTCGGCGCATTGCGGTATTCCGACGCGTCAAGGCCGTTGTCGACGACGCCCGGAATGCCGCTGACGAAGCCGTCCGCGCCGTCGATGACGTCGTTGCCGGCGCGGCCTTCGAATACCTGCCAATCGCCTTCGTCTCCATTCGAGTTGAGGCCGCCAATCAGGGTGTCGTTGAAGTCCGAGCCGATTGCGCCCTCGATGTTCGCCAGGTTGTCGGTCGTGCCCCAGCCGTCGAGCGCGGTGCCGCGGCCGGTGTCCACGTACACCGCGTTCGGCGAGCTGACGTAGGAGGCGAGGTCGAGGCCGTCCTTGCCATCGATAAAATCGTTGCCGGCGTTGCCGCGGAACACTTCGCGGTTGCCGTTGTCGCCGCCGCCGACTAGGTTGTCGTTGGACTGCCCGCCACGCAGCTCGTCGATATTGAAGAGCAGGTCGGTGCCGCCCTGGCCATCGCTAGCGGTGCCGCCTCCGCTCCCAAAACTGTTACCGCTGCCAAGGTTGGCGTTGACGCTGCTGCCGGCGAGAGAATAGTCGGCGACGTTATAGCCGTCGTTGCCGTAGATGGTGTCGTTGCCGGCGCCGCCGCGGAACGTCTCGACAAACGAGCCGCTGAACGCGCGGCTGTTGCTACCGCCTTGCAGCAAGTCGTCGCCCGCCCCGCCATTGACGCCGTCGATGTTGATCAATGTGTCGACGCCGAGGAAACCGTCTTGCGCGGTTCCGCTCCCAAGGTCGACGAATATCGGATTAGCGCTCGGATTATTCGAGTAATCGGCGGTGTCGTTGTTGCCCCAGGCGTTATTCCCGCCGTCGATGGTGTCGTTGCCGCCGTTGCCTCGGAAGCGCTCGCTGCGGTCGGTGAACAGCCCCGTGTATTGAAGCGAGGTGTCGCTTCCCTGGAGACTGTCGGACTGAATGGCTCCGTAGACCGCCTCGATATTGATCAGCGTGTCGGTGTGAGGCCCTATCGAGTCGAAGTGCGTTGCCGTCGTCCCGCCCGTCAGCGAGATGGGGCCGGTATAGCCCCCCTGGCCGTAGTCGACCGTGTCGCTGTCGGTGAAGGCCAGCGTGGATTCGTGCACCCCGCCGCGACCGTCGAAGTAGTTGTTGCCACCCGGATTGCCGACGAAGTAGTCGCTGAAATCGGAGCCGATGGCGCCAGTGATGCTTACCAGCGTATCGGTGTAGGACTGGATGCCGCCCGTCGAGCTGTTGCTGTCAAAGCCATCGAGCGCAGTGCCGCCGGCCAGCGTGCTGCCGTTGGCGCCGACGATAGTGTTCGAGAGATTGACCGTGACGCCACCAAAGGAACGGACGTACTGCACCAGGTCGTTCCCGCCGCCGCCGACGATCGCGTCGTTCCCCTGAAGGCCTTCGAAGACGTTGTCGCCACCGTTGCCGACCAGCGTGTCGCCGGCACCGCCGAATGTCGATCCACGAATCCATTCGATGTTCGAGAGGGTGTCGACGCCGCCGAATCCATCGAGCGCCGTGCCGCCGGAGACGCTGGCAACGCCGCCGAGTATCGAGTTGCCGGACAGGTTGACGGCCACCGCGCCAGGCGAGCCGATGTAGTCGACGAGATCGAAGCCACCGGCACCGTCGATGACGTCGCTGCCCGCTCCGCCGTTGAATACTTCGTAGAGCTGGCCGAAGAAATTCTTGCTGTTGCTGCCGCCGGTGAGCGTGTCCGCGCCGGCCGATCCCCAGATGCCGTCGATGTTGACGAAAGTATCGGTGTAGCCCCAGCCGTCAGTCGCCGTGCCGGTGCCCAGGTTGACGCTGACGCCGCCCGACCCCCCGACCAAGGTATTGGTGTTGTCGTTACTGTAGCGAAGCGAGGTGAACCAGCCGTCGCCGGCCGCGCCGCTTACGCTGTCGGCGCCCTTGCCGCCTTCGAAGCCTTCGGAGGGGGCGCTCCAGAAGTAAATTCCCGGCTGGAGGCTGGGATTACCGCCGGTAAAGGTATCGGCGCCATCGCCGCCGCGCACGAATTCGACGTTGCTCAGCGTGTCGCTGCCGATGTCCGCGCCGCTCGCGGTGTCGGCGGCGAGATTAATGATCAGGGCACTGGTGACGGCTGTGCCGTCCGCCTTCGTGTTGTAGTAGACCCAGTCGAAATTGCCGTTGCCGCCGTCGATCGAGTCGTTGCCCTCGCCCGGGACGATGGTGTCGTTTCCCGCGCCGCCCCAGATCCGGTTGTCGACGACGCTGCCGACGAGCAAGTCGTTGAACGTGCCGCCGGCGATGTCCTCGATATTGGACAACGTGTCGACCCCACCCAGGAATCCGGTGGCGGTGTTGTCGTCGATGTCGGTGCCGTCGTACGCAGTACCGCCGACGACCGTAATAGTGCCGCCGCCGCCGACGATGCTCGTCGCGGAAAGATTGACGATGACGGCCGTTTCGGAGTCGAAGTAGGACACGACGTCATGCGTGCTTCCCACGATCGTGCTGCTTGTGTTGTCGCCGACGAGAGAGTCATTGCCTTGGAGGCCTAACAGCGTGTCGTTTCCGCCGCCGCCGACAATCGTGTCATTGCCGCCCGACCCGATCAGGATCTGGTCGTCCGCGCCGGTACCGCCGCTGATCGAGTCATTGAAGCGCGAGCCGACGACGCCCGAAATGCCCTGGAAAACATCGGTTCCCATGTCCGCCGTCACTGCGCTGCCGGTGCCGCCGCCGGTGAAGGTGACGGTGATTCCCGACGGTCCCGCCGGCACGATGCTGCTGATGGGCGAGTCGTACTCGACGATGTCGAGGCCGCCGCCCCCGATGAAGGTGTCGTTGCCGGCGGCGCCGATGAAGAAATTGAATCGGCCGTTGCCGGTGATGACGTTGTTGAGGTTGTTGCCGATCAACTCGGGGACGATGTCGAAGAACGGGTTGTTGTTGCCATCGAAATTGCCGGAGAAGAAGGCGTCGAAGGTGGCTTGTCCGGAATCGGGACCGATGTTGCCGACCAGCGTGAGGTTCTCGATGCCTCCGGCGGTCTGGATCGATCCGCTGCGCGGGGTTTGCTGGGTGTCGATCCCGGTGGTGCCGGTGTCGTTGATCGGCTCGCCAATGGAGTAGACGTACAAGTCGCTGCCATCGCCGCCGTCCATGCTGTCGATGCCAAAGCCGCCGCGCATGACGTCGTCGCCGGCGCCGCCGAGGATGGTGTCGTTGCCCTCGCCGCCGAACAGCGTGTCGTTGCCGGCGCCGCCGCTGATCGAGTCGTTGCCCTTGGTGCCGTCGAGCATGTTGGGGGCGGCGTCTCCCGTCAGCGTGTCGTTGCCGTGCGCGCCGATTACCGCCTCGACCGTGCCGGTGACGATGGCCCCCGTCACCGTCGAGAAGCTGTTCGGGGTGCCCGTCAAGTCGAACCCCGTCACCGAGGTGATCGAATAGCTGCCCGCGGCGAGGTTGACGTTCAGCGATGCCGGGAAGCCGTTATGGTCGAGCTTGCGGAAGTCGATGACGTCGAATCCGGTGCCGCCGTCGATGGTGTCGGCACCAACGTCGTCGTTGTTGCCGCTGAACATGATGATGAAATCGTCGCCGGCGCCGGCGCTGATGGAGTCGTTGCCGCCAAGGCCCGCGAGCATGTCGCTGAAGCTGCTGCCGACCAGCGTGTTCGCGAGGTCGTCGTCCCTGACCGTGGCGGCGTTATCGCCGATCAATATCTTGCCGCCGTCGGGCAGGATGAAATTCGCGTCCGTAAAGCGCTGCGGGTCGTCGATCCGCAGCTTGATGAATTGCGTGCTGGTGAGGAAGGTGACGTCGTTGTTATTGTTGTTGCCGTTGTTGTTGTCGTCGCCAATGACGATCTGGGCGAACGAGCTGAGGTTTGAACTGGAGAAGTCGAGCACGTCCCTGGACGCGTCGAACGGCAGCACGACGAAGGCCGGGAAGGTGTTGTAGACGTATGTCGTCATTGCATAGCGATGCTGCTGTCGCCGTTTGCTGAATCTAGCAGCTTGATGCTATACGGCCTATGACTTGGCGCATCGAAGTGCTCCGACATATTCACATCGCGCGGGGGATTGCAAGGGAATGTCAGGACGTTGCTTAGCAGCGCTCGCGCTCGTTTGCGCGTGGCCCGCGCTCGCGCAGGTGGTGATTCCACTCCAGCGAGGGACGACGGAGCGGCCGGAGTTGCCCGGGTTCCTCGAGGAAAAGCCGCTGCCTTTCGTCCTGCCGCCGGCGCCCGCGGTTCCTGAAGGCCGGCTGACGGCTCCGATTCGACTCGTGGTTACACGATTCCGGTTCGCCGGCGCGACCGCCTTTCCGGAGGCAGAACTGCAGGCGCTCGTCGCGCCCTTCACCGGGCGTCCGATCGGCAACGAGGAGCTCGAAGAAGCCCGCCTTGCGGTGACGCGCCACTACCTGGTCGCGGGTTACCTCTTCTCGGGAGCGGTGATCCCGGACCAGGCGATCGGCGACGGCACGGTGCTGATCCAGGTGGTGGAGGGCCGCGTGACGGCGATCGAGGTCGGCGGGGCGAACAACTTCGCCCCGGACTTCATCCGCAGCCGGGTAACGCCAGGCGCCGGCCCGCCGCTCAACGTGCTGCGCCTGCAGGAGCGCATGCAGCTCCTGCTGCAGAACCCGCAAATCGAACGCATCAACAGCGAGCTTGGCGCCGGAGCGCAGCCCGGCGACGCGGTACTCCGGATGGACGTGGCCGAGGCGAAGCGGCGCACCATTGGCGTCTCGGTCGCGAATAACCGCTCGCCCGCCGTGGGCGGCACGCGCCGCGAGCTGAACGGCAGCCTGCGCAACGAATTCGGCCACGGCGAGTCCTTCGGCCTGCGCGTGGGCGAGGCGAAGGGCCTGCGCGATACCACCGCGACACTGGCGTTGCCAGTGTCGCCTCAGGATACGCTGCTCACGGTCAAGCTCGAGCACACCGAGTCTCACGTGGTCGAGCCGCCCTTCGACCAGATCGACATCCGCAACGACTCCGACGCCATCGAGGTGGGCCTGGTGCACCCGCTGCACAAGAGCGTGCCGCGCGAAGTGGACGTAGGAGCGACGCTCGTTCACCGTCGCAACGCCAGCACGCTGCTCGGCCAGCCGTTTTCCTTCGTGCCGGGCCAGCCCGACGGCAAAAGCGTGCTGACGGCGATGCGCCTGGCGACCGACTGGAGCGAGCGCTCGGCGGCCCAGGTGCTCGCCGCGCACCTCGCCTGGACCTATGGCCTGCCGACCCTGGGCGCGACCAAGAGCACCACCGGCGATCCCGACTCGCGCTACAGCACCTGGCTTGCGCAGGTGCAGGGCGCGCGGCGCCTGCCCGGCGACTTGGGCCAGCTGGTGGCGCGCTTCGATGGGCAGAAGGCGAGCGATGCGCTGCTGCCGTCGGAGAAATTCGCCCTCGGCGGCTCGGGCAGCGTGCGCGGCTACCGCGAGAACGCCCTGGTGCGCGACAACGGCTGGGCGAGCTCGATCGAATACCGCAAGGAAGTCGGCAAGCTCGCGCCCCTGCCGGAGCGGGAGGGCGGGCCGGTCGAGTTCGCCGTGTTCGGCGATATCGGCGCGGCGCGCGACCACCGCGGCGAGCCGACGCAGCTATCCTCGGTGGGGATCGGCGTGCGCTGGATGCCGTGGCGCGGGGCGCTGGCGCAGGTCTACAAGGCGCACGGGTTCGACAAGCTGCAGACGCCGACTGAAACGCCGCAGGACCGCGGCGTGCATTTCCTGTTCCAGCTAGCTTGGGACTTCTGAACTACTCGGGGCGGCGGTCGTAGGCCGCCACTTCGCGCAACCCCACCTGCTCGAGGAGCGAAGCGCGCGCTTCGCGCAGCTTCTTGTCGCCGGGATTCTGGTCGATCAGCTCGGAGTAGAGCGCGATCGAGTCGTACCAGATGCCCTCGGCGGCGTAGGCGCGGGCGAGCTGCGCCTTGTCGGTGAGCTGGGCGCGGCGCGCGGCGAGCGTCCCGGGCATGGCGACACGGCGCAATGCGCCGCCCGACATGACATCCAGCGAGCGCTCGCTCAGGTTGGGTACCACCGAGATCGACCACTGGTAGGTGACGTTGGGCTTGAGCGCCACCTTGTGGGCGGCGAGGTCGATGCGGTGCACTGCCGGGCCCTTGGCCGCGTTGACGGAGTACTCGATAAGCGGCGTTTCGCCCTTGTCGTCGATCAGCGTCACCTCGACGCGCACGCTGGTCGGCTTGGAAAGGTACCAGTAAAGCGGCGGGTTCTCCGACACGGTGAGGCCGACGTGGTCGGGCACCAGCAGGATCACGCGCGGCAGGGCGCTTTCGACGCCGCGCGAGCTGCCGCCCACGCGCCGCTGCGGCGCGCCGCGCTGCGGCGGCGTGTAGACCGGCGCGCTGTTGGCGGAATCCTTGTCGTCCTTCGCCGGTGCCTGCGCCAGCGCCGCCGGAACGGCGAGTGCCAAGGCGAGCAGGATGGCCGGAATTTTCATGCTCCTATGATACCCCCACCAAGCTGAACACCTTTACCGGCACGTCTTTCCCTTTCAGCCGTACTTCGCCCACCGGCACCAGGGAAAAACCGGGTCCGAGGCGGCTGGCGGTGGACTCGCCGACCAGGATGCGGCAGGCGCCTTCCCGGTCGGTCGCTTCTCTTTCTACTTCGGCCAGCGCTTCCGGCGGCACCTCGGTCGGCGCCAGCTTGAAGCTCTCCAGCCGCGAGGCGGTATTCACCGTGTCGCCGATCACCGTGTACTCCATGCGCTCGGAGGAGCCGAGGCTGCCCGAGATCAACTCGCCGGTGTAGATGCCGACGCGGATGCCGACGGCGGGCAGGCCCTTCGCCGCCCACTCGGCGTTGAAGCGCGCCAGATCCTCGCGCATCGCCAGGGCGCAGCGGGCGGCGGACCTCGCATCCTGTTCTATTTCCGCTTCGCTTTCTCTCTTCACCGGAATTCCAAATACCGCCATGACTGCGTCGCCGATGAACTTGTCCACCACGCCGCCGTGCTTCATCACCAGGCCGGCCATCGCCTCCATGTAGGAGTTGAGCCACTCCATCAGCCCCGCGGCGTCGAGCTTCTCGGCCACCGCGGTGAAGCCCTTGATATCGGAAAACAGCACCGTGGCGATGAGCTTCTGCGGGCGCGGGCGCCCGCCCGACTCGAGAAATTCCGCGCGGCGCGACCAGACGTCGTTGGCGATGTCGGCGGCGACGTAGCGCGAGAAGATCGACATCAGCTGGCCGCGCTGCGTGCGCTCGAGGTGCAGCGAGTAGGCGGTGACCAGCGCGAGCGCCGCAAGCCAGCCCGCCGACTGCGGAAAGAGCGGCAGCCAGAAGCCGGCGCGGAACAGCAACCAGGCGACGAGCAGGTTCAGCGCCACGCCGGCCAGCGCGAGCAACGCGAAGCGGCCGAGGCCGTGGGCGACGAGCCCCGCGGCCGCGCCGAGCGCGCACCATAGCGCGAACCAGGCGAGCTCGACCCCGTCGGGAAAGAAGCGAAGCGGCTTGTTCCCGTCGAGCGCCATGCGCAGGAGCTGCGCCACGACATGGCCGTGCAGCGTGACGCCATAGACGGTGGGCGCGGCGTCGTCGCGGCCGAACGGCGTCTCGAAGGAATCCTTCACGCTCGGCGCCGTCACGCCGACGATCACCACCTTGCCGCGGAAGGCGTCCGGCGGCGCGCCGCCGTCGAGCACCTGGCCGAAGCTGTAGCGGCGGAAAGGCTCGGCGCCGCCGGCGAAATCGAGCATGAACTGGTAGCCGCCGGCGTCCGCGCCGAAGTAGCCGCCGTCGTTCTCCTCGAAGGGCGGGATGGTGGTTTTTCCCAGCCGCACATGAGACGGGTCGGGCGTGCCCGGCGCGGGCGCGATGCCGTCGGCGGCGAGCCGGCGCAGCGCAAGGCGCAGCGGAAAGGAGAATTGCGTGCCCTGGTCGTCGTCCAGGAACAGCATGCCGCGGCGCGCCATGCCGCCCGGGTCGTTCGCCACGTCGGCGAAGCCGACCTTGTCGGTGCCCTTCAACGCGGGCGGCCCGGCGACGCCGGGCTCGCGCTCGGTGCCGATCTTGCGCACGGCGACGAAATCCGGCAGCGCGCGGACCAGGCTGTTGAACTGCTCGCTGCCGGGCGGGCGCGGCGTGTCGCGGTAGATGTCGAGGCCTACCGCACTCGGCTTCTGGGAAAAGATTGCTCTTGTAACTTCAAAAAGCGTTGCGTCGCTCGCCGGCCAGCCGAAGCGCGCGATGTCCTCCTCGGTCGCGCCGACCAGCACCACGCGCTCGTCCTTGGGCTGCGCGATTGCGCGCGCGGCAAGCCAGCGGTCGTAGACCGCGAGTTCCAGCGGCTGCAGCGCGCCAAGCTGGCGCGGCGCGGCCACGGCGAGGAAGGCCGCCGCCGCCAGGGCGGCGGCGTAGAAAGCAGGCCGCTCGCGCCACGGCGTGCGCCGCATCAGAGCCAGTTGCCGATCAGGAGGAACGGCGCCCAGTAACCCGGGTGCTGGAAACGCTCGTCGGCGAGCACGGCGCGCTGCGCGCCCTGTAAGGCCTTGGCCTTCGAGGCGCCCGGCTCGCGCAGCCGCCGGTAGAAATCGGTGACCAGCTGGCTCGACGCCTGGTCGTTCACGTACCACAGCGTGGCGAGTGCGCTCCGCGCGCCGGCCTTGACCGCCACGCCGGCGATGCCGAGCGCCGCGCGGTCATCGCCCGCCGCGGTGCGGCAGGCCGACAGCGTCAGCAGCTCCACCGGCTCGTCGCGAAAGCGCGAGAGCTTCATCACGCCCTCGAGGCCATCCATGCTGAGCCGCCCGTCGTAGGCGAGGAGAAAGCTTTTCTTCGGGTCGCTGTCGAACTGGCCGTGCGAGGCGATGTGCACGATCGAGTAGGGCTTGTTGCGCATCTGCTGCTCGAAGCTGGCGACACGGAACTCGCGGTCCACCAGCACGCTCTGGCCGGCGAAGATGGTCTGCAGGTCGGCCAGCTCGTCGCCGACGAAGGGCAGCGGCGGGAAGTTGTCCACCGACTCGGTGATGCCGGAGAGCATCACCTGCAGGGATTTCTTTTCCGCGAGCGACTGCGGCTCGACCAGCGTCAGGCCCGGCGCGGTGGCGAAGGCGAAGCGCTCGACCAGGAAGCCCTTGCCGTCATGCAGCGCCGCCACCGGCACGCCGCGCAGCGGACCGTCGGGAATGAAGACCACCGTGTCGGCGCCGACTTCGGCGAGCAGCGGCTCGAGCGGCTCGATCAGCGACGCGTACAGCCGCCGCGCATAGGGCAGGTACTGGTTGGTGGTGCGCTTCTCCAGGCGGCGGCGGAACTCGTGCACGTCGGCGATCAGCGCCTCCGCCTTCACCGGCAGCGTCACCTGGCGCAGTCCGCCGCGGATGCCGATCAGCATCTCCAGCCGGTCGGGCAGCACGATGGGGTAGAGCACCGCGGTGCGCGGCTCGATGTTGCCGATGTCCTTCTGCTTGGCGAGCTGGCCGGCGACGCACTCGTCCTGGAAATAGTCCTCCAGCTCGACCGCCTTGAGCTGCTCGACCAGCGCGCGCGCCTCGAGCAGGCGCTCCTGCGGCAGGGTCTCGCCCGGCGCGCGGCGCAGCAGCTGGTCGGCGAGCTCGAGGTAGAGCGGCCCGACGGTGTCGCGCCATGACTGGCGATTGGCGCGCAGCTCGAGGATCAGGTCCTGGCGTACCGCAGCGAGGGCGCTGAGCGAGCGCCGGTAAGCGGCGATTGCGGCCTCGTGCTCTCCGCTTTTTACTAACAATCGCGCGGACTGCCAGCCCCAGCGGTAGAGGCTCTCGTCAGCGTGCGCTTCCTGCGCCGCGAATACAGCGCGGCGCGTGAGCGAAAACGCCTCGGCGTCCCGATTCGCGCTGGCGTAGAGCGCCCCCAGGTGGCCCGCCGCCCAGGACAGCGCGACGAGATCCTTGCGCCGCTCGGCCGATTCGAAGGCCGCGCGCAGCAACGCGTGCCGGCGCTCGAGGTTGCGATCGCCCCAGGCTTCGGCGAGGCGGATGTGGGCAAAGTCATTTTCCCTGCTGGAAATGCTTTTATTCAACATTGATTCTGATTCGACCAGCACATCCGGCGTGGCGATATTTCCCGCCGCAGCCGCGAACACCAGCGGTGCATTTGCCTTTCGAGAAAGATCGAGCGACTCGGCATACGCCCTTTGGGCCTCCTCGGCGCGGCCGGCGAGGGCATGCAGGCGGCCGAGGTCGTTCAGCGCGGCGGCGGCAATCGGCGCGAGGCGCTCGGCGCGCGCGAGCTTCAACGCCGCCTCGAGTTGCGCCTGGGCGCTCTCCAGCCGTCCGGCGCGCAAGTAGGCCTGGCCGAGCGAGCCGTGCAGCGCGGCGGCAAGTGGTCCTGAATCGTTTTTCATCAAATCGACTGCTTCTTCCAGATCGGCGACTGCCCTATGCCGAAAACCCAGCGCCAGGTTTTCGGCGGCGCGTGCGGCGAGCGCCCGTGCCTCGGCAGGAGCGTCCGCCGCGGCCGCGGGGAGATGCAGCGCGACGGCGAGCAGCACGGCGGCGAGACCTCTCATGCCGGAACCGGCTCCTCCAGCAGCGTGCGCGCGGCGGTTTGGAACACCGCGCTTTCAGGGGAAGCGATCTTTACCACTCGCGCGTCGGCCAGCCGCGCGAAGTTGTGCATCGAAGAACGCCGGTACGCCGGGTCGTAGTGCTCCGCCAGCAGTGCGGCGACGAACTCCGGCCAGGCGCCACGCTCGGCGAGTGCCTTCCAGCCGGCGATCTTCTCGCGGCCATGCAACGCCACCAGGCAATCGAGCTGGCGCTCGAGGTTGGCACGGTCGGCGAGGAAATGCCGGTACTCGTCGAGCAGCAACGCGACGCGCGTCTCGAGCGAAGTCTCGAGCACGAGGCAGGGCGCGGCGCGCATGCGCGCCATCAGCGCATCGGGCACCTGCAGCTGGCCGATTTTCTTGGATTCGCCTTCGACGAAAACGATTTTGTCCTGATCAAAGTCATTCAGGTGTTGAACCAGGAGGCTCTCAAACCATTTTTGCGTCGGCTGCGGCCGGTCGGGGAGATTGCCGAGCACCGAGCCGCGGTGCGCGGCGAGATCCTCGAGGTCGAGCACTTGCGCGCCGGCGCGCGCGAGCGCCGCGAGCAGCCGGCTCTTGCCGCTGCCGGTCGGTCCGTGGATCACCTGGAAGTCGAGCGGCACGTCGGCGAGTTGCTCGACGACCCAGCGACGATAGGCCTTGTAGCCGCCGGGCAAAGTCTCGGCGTTCCAGCCCACTTCGCGCAGGATGTGGGCCATCGCCGCGGAGCGCTTGCCGCCGCGCCAGCAGTAGACGAGGGGATGCCAGGTTTTTTCCTTATTTTTAAAAAGATTATTGATATGAAAAGAGACGTTCTTTGCCACCATCGCCGCGCCGACCTTCTTCGCCTCGAACTGCGACACATTCTTGTAGAGCGTGCCGACCTCGGCGCGCTCGGCGTCGTCGAGCACCGGCGCGGAAAGCGCGCCCGGAATGTGGTCGAGCGCGTATTCCGAGGGCGTGCGCGCGTCGATGATCGCGTCGAACGACTCGAGATTCACGCGGCAATTCTACGCCGCGCCTCAGGTAGCATAGTCGGAGTGAATTCCATCGCCAGACCGCTTTTTGTCGTAGCACTGGTTATTTTTTGTATAAATGCCAATGCTGCAGAACTCAAACCCTGGGACGGCGGCGCGACGCCGGCGCTCGCGCTCGAGGATCTTTCGGGCAAGGCGCATCGCCTTGCCGATTACAAGGGCAAGGTGGTGCTGGTGAATTTCTGGGCCACCTGGTGCGAGCCCTGCCGCGCCGAGATGCCCTCGATGGACCAGCTGCGCCGCTCGCTCGCGGGCCGGCCGTTCGAGGTGCTGGCGGTGAATCTCGCCGAGCCGCGCGCGCGCATCGAGAAATTTACCGCGGCCGGCAAGCTCGGCTTCCCGATCCTGCTCGACCGCGAAGCCGCGGCGTCGAGGGACTGGCGCGCGCGCGTGCTGCCGGCGAGCTATCTGGTCGGCCGCGACGGCCGCATTCGCTACTCGGCCTTCGGCGATGTCGACTGGATGGGCGAGGGCGCGCGCGGCAAGGTGCTGGAGCTGCTGCGATGAACGCGCCCGAGAAAATCCGCCTCACCCAGTACAGCCACGGCGGCGGCTGCGGCTGCAAGATCGCGCCGGCGATCCTTTCGGAAATCCTGCAGAAGAGCCCGGCGCGCGCGCTGGTGAAGGACCTGCTGGTGGGCACTGAGACGTCGGACGACGCGGCGGTCTATCGCCTCAATGACAAGCAGGCGATCGTCGCCACCACCGATTTCTTCACGCCGATCGTGGACGATCCGTACGACTTCGGCCGCATCGCCGCCACCAATGCCATCTCGGACGTCTACGCCATGGGCGCGCGGCCGATCCTCGCGCTCGCCGTGGTCGGCATGCCGCTCGACAAGCTGCCGGTGGGCGTGATCCGCGCCATCCTGGAAGGCGGCGAATGGGTGTGCGCCTCGGCCGGAATTCCCGTGGCGGGCGGGCACTCGATCGACGTACAGGAACCCATATACGGATTGGTGGTGCTTGGCCTGATTCATCCCGACAAGGTGAAAAAGAACAGTTCCGCAAAACCCAACGACGTTCTCGTGCTTGGCAAGCCGCTCGGCATCGGCATCCTGTCGGCGGCGCTGAAAAAAGGCCAGCTCTCCGGCGCCGGCTACGCCACGATGCTCGACTGGACCACGCGCCTCAACAACGCGGGCCTGGCGCTCGCCGAGCTGCCGGCGGTGCATGCGATGACCGACGTCACCGGCTTCGGCCTTGCGGGGCACCTGCTGGAAATCTGCCGCGGCTCCGGGCTGGCGGCGGAAGTCGCGTTCGACGAGCTGCCGATCATCGAGGATGCGCGCACGCTCGCGCAGCAAGGCGTCGCGACCGGCGCCTCGGAGCGCAACTGGACCGGCTATGGCCGCGAGGTGGCGCTGCCGGGCGGCTTCGACGACTGGAAGCGCATGCTTCTCGCCGACCCGCAGACCAGCGGCGGCCTGCTGGTGTCTTGCGCGCCGCAGGCGGCGTCGGAAGTGCGCAGGCTGCTCGGGCCGGCGTCAAAGCTGATCGGGCGCCTGGTCGAGGGAAAAGCCGGCCTGCGCGTTACGTAGTAGTCACTTAAGCAGCGGCCGTAGCGACTTCCACACCCGCTCGAGGATGAAGGGCTGCGCGCTTTCGGCAGGGTGAATGCGGTCGGGCAGGAAATGCTCGGCGTTGTCCACCACATCTTCGATGAAAAAGGGCACCAGGCGGACCTGCTGCTGCTTGGCGACAGCGGCAAAGGCGTTCTCGAACTGACGCGAGTAGTCCGGTCCGTAATTGGGCGGTATTTTCACGCCGAGGACCAGCACCCGCGCGCCGGCTTTCTTCGACTGCTGGACCATGGCGTTGAGGTTCTGCCGCAGTTGCGCCGCCGGCAGGCCGCGCAGTCCGTCGTTGGCGCCGAGCTGCAGCACCACCACGGCAGGGCGGTGCTTGTCCAGCGCCGCGGCGAGGCGCGCCGCGCCGCCGCTCGAGATCTCGCCCGAGATGCTTGCGTTGACGACGATATAATCGAGCCGCTCGCGCTTGAGGCGCTCGGCGAGCAGCGCCACCCAGCCGCGCGCCTGGGAAATTCCGTAAGCCGCGGACAAGCTGTCCCCGAACACCAGAATGGATCTCTCCGCCGCCGCCGGCGCGCTGAACGCGAAGACCATGGACAACAAGAGCGTGCTGACGGCGCGCGGCATAGGCAAGACCGTAAAGAGCGGCGAGTCGGACCTCGTCATTCTGCGCGACATCGAGCTCGAGGTCACGCGCGGCGAGGCGGTGGCGGTGGTCGGGGCCTCCGGCTCGGGCAAGTCCACCCTGCTCGCCATCCTCGCCGGCCTGGATACCCCCACGACCGGGACCATCGAACTGGACGGTCAAAATATTTTTTTAATGGATGAAGACAAGCGGGCAGAGCTGCGCGGCCGGGCGGTGGGTTTCGTGTTCCAGTCCTTCCAGTTGCTGCCGTCGTTCACCGCCCTGGAGAACGTCATGCTGCCCCTGGAGCTTTCGGGGGTGGCGGACCCGGAAGGCCCGGCGCGCGACATCCTGAAAAGGGTGGGTCTCGGGGAAAGGCTCCATCACTACCCGCGGCATCTCTCGGGCGGGGAGCAGCAGCGCGTGGCGCTGGCGCGCGCTTTCGTCGCGCGCCCGAGCCTGCTGCTCGCCGACGAGCCGACCGGCAGCCTGGACGCCGATTCGGGCGCGGCGGTCATCGCCCTGATGTTCGACATGAACCGCGAATTCGGCACCACGCTGGTGATGGTGACGCACGACGAGCACCTCGCGGCGCGCTGCCAGCGCGTCGTACGACTCACTGCCGGGCGGATCGCCGCATGAGGCTCGCGCTGCGCATGCTGGCACGCGACTGGCGCGCGGGCGAGCTGCGCGTGCTTGCCGCCGCGCTGGCGATCGCGGTCGCTGCGGTGACGAGCGTCGGCTTCTTCGCCGACCGCGTCGGCCAGGCGCTGGCGCGCGACGCGCACCAATTGCTTGGGGCCGATCTCGTGCTGCTATCGGATCATCCGTGGAAAGATGCTTTTCAACAGCAATTTAATGATTTGAAATTAGAAAAAGCAGAGGCAATCAATTTCATCAGCATGGCCTTTGCCGGCAATCAGAATCAGCTTGCCGGCGTCAAGGCCGTGAGCGAGAACTATCCGCTACGCGGCCGGCTGCGTACCGCGCCGGCACCGGGCGCGCCCGACGCGCAGACCCTGGGCGGGCCGGCGCGCGGCACGGTGTGGCTGGAGGAGCGGCTGGTGTCGTCGCTCGGCGCGCCGGTCGGCTCGACTGTGCGCCTGGGCGGCAGGCGTTTCGAAGTCGCGGCGGTACTGACGCTCGAGCCCGAGCGCAGCGCCAACTTCTTCAATATCGCCCCGCGCCTGCTGATGCACCTCGACGACGTGCCCTCCACCGGACTGGTGCAGGCCGGCAGCCGTGTCTGGTACTACCTATACGCTGCCGGCGCGCCCGGCCCGCTCGCGTCGTTCAAGGCTTACGCGCAGCCGCGCCTCGAGCGCGGGCAGCGGGTCGACGACCTGGAGAGCGGCCGGCCGGAGGTGCGCGCCTCGGTCGATCGCGCGCAGCGCTTCCTCGGCCTGACGGCGCTGCTCGCCGCTATCGTCGCCGGCGTGGCGATCGCGCTCGGCACGCGCCGCTTCGTCGAGCGCCGTCTCGACGGCTGCGCCGTCATGCGCTGCCTCGGCGCGACGCAGTCGCGCCTGCTCGGGCTCTATGCCCTGGAATTCGCGCTCCTCGGCGTGGCCGCCTGCGCGGTTGGAGCGCTCCTGGGCGTGGCGGCGCAGGCTGCGATCGCCGGCGCGCTCGCCGACCTGCTGCACGCCGAATTGCCGGCGCCGACCGCGGCGCCTGCCGTGCAAGGTTTCCTCGTCGGGCTGGTGCTGCTCCTCGGCTTCGCGCTGCCGCCGCTGGTGCAGCTCAAGAACGTTCCGGCCGTGCGCGTGATTCGCCGCGAAGTCGGTGGCGCGTACCGCGCTGCGTACTCCTATGCGGTCGGCGCCGCCTGCCTTGCGGCGCTCCTTATATGGCAGGCGGGCGACGCGAAGCTCGGCGTGACCGTAGTCGGCGGCTTCACCGTCGCGGTCGCTGCGTTCTTCCTGGTCGCCTGGGCGGCACTGCGGCTGCTCACGCATCGATCGGTCACGCGTCTGGTGCGCGGCCGGATGCTGCGCTATGGCTTGTCCAATCTCAGGCGACACGCGCGCGGCAATGCCATTCAGGTGGCGAGCCTCGCACTCGGCCTCACCGCGGTGCTGCTCCTTACCTTTACGCGCAACGACCTGGTCGATGCCTGGCGGCGCTCCGCGCCGCCCGATGCGCCGAATCGCTTCGTCATCGGCGTGCAGCCCGACCAGGTCGAACCGGTAAAGCGCTTTCTCGCCGGCGAGGGCGTCGCCACGCCGGAGTTCTACCCGATGGTGCGCGGGCGCCTGACCGGCGTGAACGGCAAGGCGGTGAGCGAGTCCGATTACGCCGAAGAGCGCGCCAAGCGTCTGGTGGAGCGCGAGTTCAACCTGTCCTATCTCGAAAAAAAGCCTTCGCATAATGAAATCATTTCTGGCCGCTGGCTTGATCTGAACCACAGCGAAGTTTCGGTAGAAGCCGGCATTGCCGAACGCCTTGGCTGGAAGCTCGGCGACGAACTGACGTTCACCGTTGGCGGCGAGGCGTTCACGGCCCGCATCACTTCGCTGCGCAAGCTGCGCTGGGATTCGATGCGCGTTAATTTCTTCGTCATCGCGCCGCCGCGGGTGCTGGCGGGTTTCCCGGCGAGTTTCGTCAGCGCCTTTCGTATCGAGCCGGGGCGCGAAGCCGTGCTCAACCGGCTCTCGGTGGCGTTTCCGAACCTGACGGTGGTCGACGTGGCCGCCGCGGTGCGCCAGGCGCAGGGCGTGGTCGACCAGCTGGTGGCTGCGGTGCAGTTCATCTTCCTCTTCGCGCTGGGCGCGGGCCTGCTGGTGCTCTATTCGGCGCTGGTCGCCACCGAGGACGAACGCCGCCGCGAGGCCGCGGTGATGCGCGTCTACGGCGCCTCGCGCGCGCAGGTGTCGGGCAGCCAGCGCCTGGAGTTCCTCGCCATGGGCGCCATTTCCGGCCTGCTCGCGACGCTGGGCGCCGCCGCCATCGGCCAGCTGCTCGCGCGGCGCGTGTTCGAGCTCGACCTGCCGCCGAGCCTCGCGTTGTGGCTCGCCGGGCCGCTCGCCGGGCTGCTGCTCCTCTCGCTCAACGCCTGGCTTTCCTCGCGCAAGGTGCTGAGCGCTTCGCCGGCGCTCACGTTGCGCGACTCGGTCTAGAATCGGCGCATGGCCGAAGTGGCACTTGCAGTTGCTCTTATCGTCCTCGCTGTTGGAATAGTGTTGATTTTTAAAATCAATTCGACCCTCGAGGAGAAGCACCGCCAGATCCTTACCGACCTGCACACCGGACTCGGATCCGTCAGCGACAAGGTCGAGCGGCGCCTCGACCAGGGCTTCAAGAGCAGCAACGACACCTTCGTCAGCGTGATGCAGCGCCTCGCGGTGATCGACAGTGCGCAGCAGCAGATCGAGAAGCTCAGCGGCAGCGTGATCAGCCTGCAGGAGCTGCTCGGCGACAAGAAGTCGCGCGGCGCATTTGGCGAGGTACAACTCGAAGCGCTGGTGCGCAATGTGCTGCCGCCCGCCGCATTCGCCATGCAGCACACGCTCTCCAATGGCGCGCGCGTCGACTGCGTGCTCAGGCTGCCGGATCCGACCGGCCTGGTTTGCGTCGACTCGAAGTTTCCGCTCGAGAACTACCACCGCATGTTCGAAGACGGCGCCAACGACATCCAGCGGGCGGCGGCGCAGAAGGCATTTCGTGCGGACGTGCGCCGGCACGTGGACGCCATCGCCTCCAAGTACATCCTGCCGGGCGAGACCTCGGACGGCGCGGTGATGTTCGTGCCGGCGGAAGCCGTATTCGCCGAGATCCACGCCTACCACGCCGAAGTGGTGGACTACGCCAACCAGAAGCGCGTCTGGATCGTCTCGCCCACCACGCTGATGGCGGTGCTCAACACGGCACGCGCGGTGCTCAAGGACGTCGAAACGCGCAAGCAGATCCATGTCATCAAGGAGTCGCTCACGCGCCTGGCGGCGGAGTTTGGCCGCTTCGACGAGCGCATGAAGGATCTCGGGCGCCACGTCAAGCAGGCGGCGGAGGACGTCGACAAGATCCAGACCACCAGCGGCAAGATCACCCAGCAGTTCCAGCGCATCGAATCGGCCGAGCTGGAGGAGACGCCGGCGATTACCAACCCTGTGAGGAAAGAGCAATGACACCAGGAAAAACCATCCGCCTTGTTGCCGGTTGCGCCGCGGCGCTATTGGCGGCGACAGCAGGCGCGCAGCAGGATTTCTCCAAGGTCGAGATCAAGACCGAGAAGCTGTCCGACACCACCTATATGCTCACGGGCGCGGGCGGTAACATCGGCCTGTCGGTGGGCGCGGATGCCGTCTTCATGATCGACGACCAGTTCGCGCCGCTGACGCCCAGGATCCAGGAGGCGATCGCCAAGCTGACGGCGAAGCCGGTGACCTTCCTGCTCAATACGCACTGGCACTTCGACCATACCGGCGGCAATGAGAACCTCGGCAAGGCGGGGGCCATCATCGTTGCCCACGAGAACGTGAGGAAGCGCCTGTCCGTGGAAGGTTTCATCGAGTTTCTCGGCATGAAAACCAAGCCCGAGCCGCGCGTCGCGCTGCCGCTGGTGACGTTTACGCGCGATGTCACTTTCCATGTCAACGGCGATGAGGTCCATGTCCAGCATGTGGCCAGGGCGCATACCGACGGCGACTTGATCGTTCACCTGCGCAATAGCAACGTGATCCACATGGGCGACACCTTTTTCAACCGGCTGTACCCGTTCATCGACACTTCGAGCGGCGGCAGCGTGGAAGGGGTGCTCGCGGCTACCGACCGCGTGCTGAAGCTCGCCCGCGACGACACCAAAATCATCCCGGGTCACGGTCCGCTCGCCACCAAGGCGGATCTCAAGGCCTACCGGGAAATGCTGGCGACGGTGTCAGCGCGCATCCGCGCGCAGGTACGGGCGGGCAAAAGCCTCGCCCAGGTGACGGACTCGAAACCCACCGCCCAATACGACGCCGTCTGGGGCAAGGGCTTTCTCGCGCCGGAGCGCTTCGTCGACATGCTGTACGGGAATATCCGCGCCAACGCCGTGCCGAAGAAGTGAAACGCATCGCGGTCCTCACCAGCGGCGGCGACGCGCCGGGAATGAATGCGGCGATCCGCGCCGTGACGCGCGGCGCGCTGGCGCGGGGCTGGGAGGTGCTCGGCGTGACCAACGGCTACGCAGGACTGCTCGCCGGCATTTTCTCGCCGCTCACGGCGCGCGATGTCGGCGGCATCGTGCAGAAGGGCGGCACCGTGCTTGGCAGCGCGCGCAGCCCCGAATTCGCGACGCCGCAGGGGCGCGGTAAGGCGGTAGGGGAGTTGAAGGAGCGTGGCGTCGAGGCGCTGGTTGTCATCGGCGGCAACGGCTCGCAGACCGGCGCAGCGTCGCTCGACGAGGCGGGTTTTCCGGTGATCGGCGTGGCCTCGACCATCGACAACGATGTCTACGGCACGGACGTCAGTATCGGCGCCGACACCGCGGTCAACATCACGCTCGAGGCAATCGACCGGCTGCGCACCACTGCCTCCTCGCACCAGCGCGCCTTCCTGGTCGAGACCATGGGCCGCGACTGCGGCCACATCGCCCTGATGGCGGGCATCGCCGGCGGCGCCGAGGTGATCTCGATCCCCGAATCCGACATTACGCCGGAGCAGATGGCGGAACGGCTGAGCGACTCCTACCGCCGCGGCAAGACGCACGCCATCGCCGTAGTCGCGGAAGGCGCGCGCTGCGGCATCCGCGAAATGATGGAGCACTACGGCAAGCACAAGGACTCGATCGGCTTCGAGCTGCGCGTCACGCGCCTCGGCCACGTGGTGCGCGGCGGCGCGCCGAGCGCGGCTGACCGCGTGCTGGCGACTCGCATCGGCGCCGACGCGGTGGAGCTCATGGCCGCCGCCCGTTTCGGCGTGCTCGCCGGCATCGTCAAGGGCGAGCCGGCGGCGACGCCGCTCGCCGAGGTGGCGGGGCGCACGCGTCCCGCCGACGTACGCCTGCTCGAGTTGGCGCGCGTGATGGCGCTTTAGGAGACGATGCGGTTGATGCCGGTGGTGAGCCGTGCAGCGCTGATGCCGTAGAGGTGCAGCGACACGATGCTGCGATCGCTGCGATTGGCGACGCGGTGCACCAGCTTGCAGTCGAGATCGCGGTCGGCCATCTCGCCGGCGCGCAGCACGGTGGTCTTCTTCACGTCGAAGCGCTCCTCCGTCAGCTCGCCTTCGGCCACACCGTAGGCGCACCACACGTGGTGGCCGTGCACGGTGCTCACCTGGCCCGGCAGCCAGGTGATGGCAGTCATGACGAACTGGTCGCTGGGATCGACGTACAGCACGTGGCGCATATAGGCGGTCGGGTCGCCGACGCGGTGCTCGGGGCGCAGCCACTCGCGCCGGCGCAGTGCCACCACCAGCGCGTTCTCCATTTCCTCGAAGTCCTGGCTGGCGGCGGCGCGCGCCAGCGCCGCGAGCGCGGGATGGACCGGGCTCATGTGGAGCGCATCTGCAACCAGGCCTTGCGCAGGGAGAGCGCGCACAGCGCCCCAAGCACCGCTTCGCTCACGCCAGTCCCTCGAACAGCTGCACGCTCACCAGCTCGCCTGCGGCGACGGCGCCGCGCTCGTGCTCGAGCACGATAAAGCAGTTCGCTTCCGACATCGAGCGCAGTACTCCCGAGCCTTGCTGGCCGGTGATGCGAACTTTCCACAGGTTGTTTTCTAAATAAAGAATTCCTCTTTGATATTCCGTGCGGCCCGGTACTTTTCTCAGCTTTTCGGAGGAAATCGCATGGAGCAGGGGGATGGCATAGTCGTCCGTCCGTCCGGCGAGGTGGAGCAGGGCGTCGCGCACGATCTCGTAGAAGGTCACCGCCACCGCCACCGGGTTGCCCGGCAGGCCGAAGAGGAATGCCTTGCCGATCTTGCCGAAAGCCATCGGGCGGCCCGGGCGCATGGCGATCTTCCAGAACAGCACTTCGCCGAGCTCGGCCATCAGCTGCTTGACGAAGTCCGCCTCGCCCACCGACACGCCGCCGGTGGTGATGATCACATCCGCTTTCGCCTTGGCTGACAGGAATTTCTTTTTCAGCTGCGCGCGGTCGTCGCGCACCACGCCCAAGTCCAGGATCTCGACCCCCAGGCGCGCGAGCATGCCGTGCAGCGTGTAGCGGTTGGAATCGTAGACTTCGCCTTGCTTCAGTTTTTTTCCGATCGAGGCAAGCTCGTCGCCGGTGGCGAAGAAGGCCACCCGCAGCCGGCGCTTGACCTTCACCTTGCCGATGCCGAGCGAGGCGATCAGGCCGATCTCGGCGGGCCGGAGATATTTTCCGGCTTTCAGCACGGCGACCCCTGTTTTCAGGTCTTCGCCGGCATAGCGGACGTTTTGCCCGCGTTTTTGATCTTTTGGAATCAATACTTTCTTATTCGCGTCATCGCGTTGAACGTGTTCTTGAATAACGACCGTGTCAGTTCCTTCCGGCATCACGGCGCCCGTCATGATCCGCACGCATTGCAACTTTCCGACCACTCCAATGAAAGGCTTGCCGGCGAGAGCAGTGCCCACTTCACGCAAGTGCGCGCCGCTTTCTGCAAGATCCTCGAAGCGAATGGCGTAACCGTCCATCGCGGAGTTGTCGTGCCCCGGGACATTGATTTTCGGCACGATGTCCTCGGCGAGGATGCGGCCGAGCGCCTTGCGAACTTCAACAGCTTCGGTTTCTTTCAGCGGAGACAGGCAGGCGCGAATCGCTTCGTGCGCCTTGTCGACGCGCAGCGCGTCGGGGTCGTAGCCGTCGAGGCAGCTGACGGTCTGCAGGATCCCGCTCATGCGCTTTTCAGTTCGTCAGGTGTGTTGATGTTGCGAAAGGCGTCGGCCTCGTCGTCGAAATTCACTTCGACGACTTTCAGCGATGCATACCAGCCGTCGATCTTGCGTCCGCCTCCGGTCAGAAACATCTCGAGGTTTTTCACGATCGACTTGCGGGTGACGACGAAGACCGGGTGCGGCTGGTCGCCGGTTTTCGCCACAGCCAGGTCGTTCGATTCCAAATGCTTTAAAAGTCGGGAAACCAGATCCTCCGGCAGAAACGGCGAATCGCAGGGCACGGTGGCCACCAACGGATGCGCCGCGGCCTGCAGGCCGGCGTGCAGTCCGGCGAGGGGCCCGGCGTAGCCGCCGATGGCGTCGGGCACCACGCGGTGGCCCAACGCTGCATAGCGCTCCGGGTTCTGGTTGGCGTTGATCAGGACTTCGTTGACCTGCGGCCGCAGGCGCGCGAGCACCCATTCCACCATCGGCTTGCCATGCAGCGGCTGCAGGCCCTTGTCGACGCCGCCCATGCGGCGGCCCTGGCCGCCGGCGAGCACGATGCCGGTGATCGAACTCATCGCCGCAATTTTACGAGTAAGCTAGCTCGATGAGCGAGATGCAGGCGCGCTTCGCGGCGCTGCGCGAGTCGGCCGACGCCGACGCCGCGGCGGCGCTCGCGTCTCATGTCGAGCAGGCCGAGGACCGGGACCTGTGCCGCATCAACGCGTTCGACTTCGCCGCGCGCTACGGGCTGAGGGAAGACCGCGCCATCGCCGCGCTGCTGCACGCCTCGCGCCTCGGGCTGTTCGACCTGTCGTGGAACCTGCTCTGCCCGGGTTGCGGCGGGGTGCTGGACGCCAACGCCACGCTGAAGACCGTCAAGAAGGCCGAGTACAACTGCGCGCTGTGCGCCGCGGGCTACGAGCCGACGCTCGACGAGATGGTGGAGGTGAGCTTCACGGTGAGTCCTCGCCTGCGACGCATTTCCGGCCACGACCCGCATTCGCTGCCGCTGCTCGAGTATTACCGGCAGATGTACTGGAATTCGGGCATCGAGCTGCCGAAACAGGACTATGAGCAATACATGCGGCGGATGCTGCTCGACGCGGTGGAGATCCCGGCGGGCGAAAAGGTGATTCTTTCGCTGCAGCTGCCGAAGGAGTTCGTCATCGTCTTCGACCCGGTGACGCACGGCGCGCAGTTCATCGACGTGCAGGGCGAGCCCACGCGCGAGCTGCAGGAGCTGTCGGTCGTCTTCAACCGGCTGCGCGCGCCGACCGGCAAGACCAGCCTGCGGCCCGGCCCCCTGCGCCTGACGCTCGACAACCGCACCGACCTGCGCGTGCTGCCGACGGTGTGCCTGGCGGGCGAGCACATGCACCAGATGCTCGGCAAGCGCAAGCGCTTTCTCACCGCCAAGCAGCTGCTGACCAACCAGACCTTCCGCGACATCTACCGCACCGACACCCTCGACGTCGACCAGCGCCTCAAGATCACCAGCCTCACCTTCCTGTTCACCGACCTCAAGGGCTCGACCTCGATGTACGAGCGCATCGGCGATCTCGCCGCCTACGATCTGGTGCGGGCGCACTTCCAGGTGCTGACCGACGTCGTGGCGCAGGGCTCGGGCGCGGTGGTGAAGACCATCGGCGACGCGGTGATGGCGACCTTTCCGACGCCGGAGCGCGGCCTCGCCGCGGCGCTCGGCATGCGCGAGGCGATGCGGCGGCTGAACGCCGAGCGGCGCAACGAGGACCTGACCCTCAAGATCGGCGTCCACGAGGGGCCCTGCCTCGCCGTGACGCTGAACGAGCGGCTCGACTATTTTGGCCAGACGGTGAACATCGCCGCGCGCGTGCAGAGCCTCGCCGAGACACGCTCGATCTTCGCCACCGAGCCGGTGGTCGGCCACCCCGACGCCGCGCGCCTGCTTAGCAAGACGGGACTGAAGGCGGTCGCGCAGCAGTTTGCCTTGCGCGGCCTCTCGGACACCTACAAGGTCTACGAGATTCCCTGAGCCCGGAAGCTCGACGGCAGCGCGCCGAGCGTCGCGAGACGGACGCAAGGCGGAAGGCTAAGATTGCGGTATGAAACGCAACTACCTGGTGCCTTTCATCAACCTCGGGCACCTGCTCGACCACTTGGTGATGCTGGTGTTTCCCACCGTTGTGCTGGCGCTGGCGCGCGAATGGGACAAGCCCTATGCGGAGCTGCTGCCGCTGGCGCTCGGCGGCTTTATCGCGTTCGGCGCCTTCGCCGTTCCGGCCGGCTGGCTCGCCGACCACTGGAGCCGCTACAAGATGATGGCGGTGTTCTTCTTCGGCATCGGCGGCGCGTTGTTCCTGACCGGATTCGCCAGCACGCCGTGGCAGATTGCGGCGGGCCTCACCCTGACCGGCGTGTTCGCCGCCATCTACCACCCGGTGGGCATCGCAATGCTAGTGGCCTCGCCGAAGAACTTGGGCATGGCGCTCGGCTGGAACGGCCTGTGGGGCAACCTCGGGCTCGCTTTCGCCGCCATCGTTTCGGGCGCGCTGATGGATCTATGGGGCTGGCGCAGCGCGTTCTTCGTTCCCGGCCTGGCGGCCATCGCCGTGGGCGCGGCCTTCCTCCTTCTCGTGCCCGACCCCGGCCCGGTGGCGAAGAAATCCAAGACCATCGGCCTGCATCTCGATACGCGCACCATGGCGCAGATCTTCATCATCCTGCTCGTCGCCACCGCCTGCGGCGGCGTGATCTTCAACTCCACCACGGTGGCGATGCCGAAGATCTTCGACGAGCGCTTGCGCGCGCTGACCCAGACCAACGTCGGCATCGGCGCGCTGGTCGCTTTCGTCTATTCGGTGGCCGCCTTCGCGCAGGTGCTGATGGGCACGCTGATGAGCCGCTTCGAGATGAAGCACCTGATGATCGCCGTCGGCCTGGTGCAGATCCCGCTGCTCGCCGCCGCCACCTCGCTCGACGGCTGGCCGATGCTGGCGGTGGCCCTGCTCATGATGATGGCGATCTTCGGCCAGATTCCCCTCAACGACGGCATCGTCGCCAAGTACGTCGCCGACGAATACCGCGCGCGGGTGCTGTCGGTGCGCTATGTGGTGTCGCTCGGCGTGGCCGCGCTCGCCGTGCCGATGATCGCGGTCCTGCACCGCACCGAGGGCGGTTTCCGCAACGTGTTCATGGTGCTGGCGGTGCTGGCCTGCGCCATTTTTATCTCGGCGCTTTTCTTTCCTTCACGCCGTCAGATTACGGCGGTTCAGCCCGCAGCTTTGTAGGTGTCGAGCTTGACGCGTTCGCGCTCGAGCGCGGCGGCCACGGGCGCAGCCTTGGTTACGTTTTCAATATAGGAAAAATAGGCCGCCAGCGGCTTGGGATCGACGCCTGCGTAGCCGCCCCAGCGCAGCAGCGTGAAGGCGTAGGCGTCGTGGAAGGCGAGCTTCTTGCCGAACCAGAACGGCGCGGCCTTCGCGATCCAGCCCTGCACGCGCTCGAGGAGCTTCGCGTACTGCCCCGCGGCGTGGCGCTTGACGTCGGCCCGCGCCGGCTCGCTATCGGCGAATTTCTCCGTGCGAAAGACGTGGGTGAAGGTGGTGTGCATGGTGTTATTCATCCACGCGAGCTGCGAAAGCGCCTGCGAGCGCGCCCAGGCCTCGCTGGGCAGCAGCCCCGCCTGCGGGAAGGCGCGGTCGATCCAGTCGCAGATCGCCACGATCTGGTTGAGCGGCTTGCCGTCCACCACCAGCACCGGTACCTGGCCGTTCGGATTCATCGCCAGGTATTGCGGCGTCTGGTGCTCGCCCTTGTGCAGCTTGACGAGCTTCGGCTCGAACTCCTGGCCGGCGGCTGCCTTGACCGCCTCGAGCGCGACGTGCGGCACGAAGGAGCAGGCGCCGGGCGCGAAGTAGAGCTCGATCTTCATGCCAACGCCGTCGGCTGCTTGGCGGTCTTCTGGATTCTCTGCTGCCCGGAAAAAGCCAGGTAATGGCGGCCGCTCGCGCGGCCCAGCATGGTGATGCCGACCTTGGTGGCGATGCTGTGGCCCATCTGCGTCAGGCCGGAGCGCGAGACGAGGAACGGGATGCGCATCTGCGCGCACTTGATCACCATTTCGGAGGTGAGCCGCCCGGTGGTGTAGAAAACCTTATCCGTGCCGTCGATGCCGTCGAGCCACATGAAGCCGGCGATGGCGTCCACCGCGTTGTGGCGGCCGACGTCCTCGACGAACATCAGGATCTCACCGGCGGTGGAGGCGAGGGCGCAGCCGTGCACGGCGCCGGACTGCTTGTAGATGGTTTCGTGCTTGCGGACGCGGTCGAGGAGGAGGAAAAGATTCTCGTCGGTCAGGGCGACATCCTTGCGCAACTGGACCTGGTCGATTTCTTCCATCAAGTTGCCGAACATCGTGCCTTGGCCGCAACCGCTCGTCACTGTCTTTTTTTCAAGAGCAAAAGAATTTTTACGAAAAGTCGTTACGGCAGCCGAGTCTGTTTCCCAGTCGACTTGCACCGCCTCGATGTCGTCGATGGAATTTACTAGCCGCTGGTTGCGCAGGTAACCGATCACCAGCGCCTCCGGCGCATGGCCGAGCGTCATCAGGGTGACGATCTCGCGCTTGTCGACGTACAGCGTGAGCGGGTGTTCGCCGGCGATCGCGGTCGGCACCATCTCGCCGCGCTCATTGATCGCCTCGACCTCGAAGGTCGCCGGGCGGGCGGCGTTGGTGAGGCGCGGCCTAGCCACCGATGTAGGACATCTCTACTTTGGATTTCTTAGAAGTAAATTCAGTTCTTATTTCTGAATAATTGTCCGAGCGACCTCGCCACACCGCCGCGATCTCGTCGCGAATGCGCTCGTCCGACTCGCCGCCGCGCAGCAGCGCCTTGAGGTCGTGCCCGGATTGCGCGAACAGGCAGGTGTAGAGCGAGCCCTCGGTCGAGAGCCGCATGCGGCTACAGCTCGCGCAGAACGCCTGGGTGACCGAGGAGATGACGCCGATCTCGCCCGCGCCGTCGACGTAGCGCCAGCGCTCGGCCACCTCGCCGGCGTAGTTCGCGCCGACCGGCTCAAGGCGCCAGCGCTCGGAGATGCGGCGCACGATTTCGGCCGAAGGAACGACTTCGTCCATGCGCCAGCCGTTGGTGCTGCCGACGTCCATGAACTCGATGAAGCGCGCAATATGCCCGGTACCCCGCCAGCGCTCCGCGATCTGCAGAATGCCGGAGTCGTTGACGCCGCGCTTGATTACCGAGTTGATCTTGATCGGCGCCAGTCCCGCCGCATGGGCGGCGTCGATGCCCTCGATCACCTTCGCCACCGGGAAGTCGGCGTCGTTCATGGCGCGGAAAGTGACATCGTCGAGCGAATCGAGACTGACGGTGACGCGATTCAGCCCGGCGCGCGCCAGCTTCTCCGCCTGCCTGGCGAGGAGGGAGCCGTTCGTCGTCAGTGTTATTTCTACCTTTAATTCTTTCAACATCGAGATCAATTGGTGCAAATCGCGTCGCACCAGCGGTTCGCCGCCGGTGAGGCGGATCTTCTCTACGCCTAGGCCGACGAAGATGCGCGCCAGGCGCGCGATTTCCTCGAAGCTGAGGATCGCATCGTGCGGCAGGAATTTGTAATTCGCGTCGAACACCTCGCGCGGCATGCAGTAGGTGCAGCGGAAATTGCAGCGATCGGTCACCGAGATGCGCAGGTCGCGCAGCGGCCGGCCGCGCGTGTCGGCGAGCGGGCTGCCGTCGTATGCCGGCGCCGCCCTGCGGCTGGATTGGATCGGGATGACCTTCTTCATCACGTTGTTTCTCCGGGAAAATTCTAGCAGAGCGGGTATAGTTCCGCGGGTGGAGAAACCCCGATTTTCCCTCGGCGTGGTGATGCAGCGCAGGCCTTCTCGGAGCCGCTGGGTCGATTTCGTGTGGGAGCCCTGGGGCGTGCTGCCGGGCTACGCGGAAGGCGAGTCCCGCGTGCTGGTGGACGGCGCCGAGACCAAGCAATGGCTGCATCCCGGGTTTACGCTGGTACTCCACCGCGACGAAGCCGAAGGGTATTACCTGAACGTCTCCGCGGCGCAACCGCGCGTCTACATCCTCTGGCGCATGGAAGGCGAGCAGGCGCTGCCGCTCGAGGTGACGGCGAGCAGCGAAGAGGCGGGCCGCTGGCTCGATGGCGGGCATTCGGTGGATGGCGTCGCCATGCCGCCCGAGATATTTGCCTGGGTCGGCGACTACGTGGAGAAGAACTACCGCCCCGAGCCGAAAAAGCGCATCAAGCCGCGCTCATTCGCGCATCCCAAAGACCGCATTTAGCCGTGACCGAAGAAAAGAAAGAGGCTTTTCTCTCGCGTTGGTCGCGGCGCAAGAAGACCGAGAGCGGGAATGCGGTCGTCCCGGCGAAAGACGACACGCCGGCGCCGGTACTGCCGCCGGTCGACAGCCTGACGCCGCAATCGGATTTCGCCCCGTTCATGAACCCGAAGGTGGAAGACGCGCTGCGCCGCGTGGCGCTGAAGAAGCTGTTCAGCGATCCGCACTTCAACCTGCCCGATCCCTACGAGGCCTATTCGGGCGACTGGACCGGCGGCGAGCCGATTCCCGAAGCGATGCTGGCTTCGCTGGAACAAATGAAATCATTGCTCAGAACTCCTCCTGCCGAAACGGCGAAAACAGAAATTCCTCCGGAAGAAAAGCCGCAGCCCGATGAGCCACGCCGGCAAGACACATGAGCATCGAGGGCAAAACACTCAAGGTCTGCAGCTGCAACCGCACCATGACGCTGGATGCGAAGGCGCTGGCGTCGGCGCTCGGCAGCAGGGACGCGATCACGGTGCACGATCAGCTCTGCCGCCGGGATGCCGAGGCGTTCAAGGCCGCGCTCGGCGAGTCCGACGTGATCGTCGCCTGCACCCAGGAGGCGCCGCTGTTCGGCGAGCTCGCCGGCGATTCCCAGGCCACGATCCGCTTCGTCAACGTGCGGGAGCAGGCCGGCTGGTCGTCGGAGGCGCCGCGCGCCATTCCCAAGATCGCCGCGCTGGTGGCGGCGGCAGCGCTGCCCGATCCCGAGCCCGCGCCGGCGGTGGAATTCAAGTCGGATGGCCAGCTGCTGATCGTCGGCCCGGGAGAAGCCGCGCTCGGCTGGGCCGAGCGACTTTCCGCGCAGCTTGAAGTCAATGTTTTGATTTCCGGAAAAAACGGTGAATTGCCGCTCGAGCGCAAGTATCCAGTCTGGTCTGGAAGCGTCACCAAGCTCACCGGCTGGCTCGGCGCCTTCGAGGTGGAATGGCGCCAGGAAAACCCGATCGACCTCGAGCGGTGCACGCGCTGCAATGCCTGCGTGCGCGCCTGCCCGGAGGACGCGATCGGCTACGACTACCAGGTGAACCTCGACCGGTGCAAGTCGCACCGCGCCTGCGTCGCGGCCTGCGGCGCCATTGGCGCCATCGATTTTTCAAGAAGTGATGCATCAAGAAAGGAATCGTTCGATCTTGTCCTCGACCTTTCCCGCGAGCCGCTGCTGAAGCTGCACCAGCTGCCGCAGGGCTACCTCGCCCCCGGCGATGATCCGCTGGAGCAGGCACTGGCGGCGCAGACGCTCGCCGGCCTGGTGGGCGAATTCGAGAAGCCGCGCTTCTTCCACTATCGCGAGAACATCTGCGCGCACAGCCGCTCCGGGCAGACCGGTTGCAACCTGTGCCTCGAGGTGTGCTCGAGCGACGCCATCCACGCCGACGGCGATCACGTCAAGGTCGAGCCGCACCTGTGCGCCGGCTGCGGCGGCTGCGCCACCGTCTGCCCGTCGGGCGCGATGACCTATGCCTTCCCGAAAGTTCCCGATGTCGGCCTGCGCCTGAAGGCCTTGCTCTCGACTTTTCGCGGCGCTGGCGGCAAGGACGCCTGCATCCTGTTCCACGACGCCGCGGAGGGGCGCGCTGCGATTCTTTCCCAGGGAAGAAAAGGCAACGGGTTGCCTGCGCGCGTGATTCCCCTCGAGAGCTTCCACGTCGCCTCGATCGGCATCGACATCCTGCTCGGCGCCGTGGCCTATGGCGCGAGCCAGGTCGCCGTCCTGGTGACCGAGAAGACGGCGGACACCTATGTCGCGGCACTCCAACGGCAGATGGGCTACGCGCAGAAGATTCTCAATGGCTTTGGTTTTGCGGGCGTGCATTTCTCCGTCATTGAATCCATCGAAAAAATCTGGGAACTGAAACCGGCTGCAACGGTGGATAAGCCCGCCACCTTCAACCTCTCGCCAGACAAGCGCACCTCGCTCGACTTCGCGTTCGATCACCTGGCGAAAGACAAGAGCCAGGTCATCGATCTGCCGGCCGGCGCGCCGTTCGGTGCCATTACGGTCAACCAGCAGACCTGCACCTTGTGCAAGGCCTGCATCGGCGCCTGCCCCGAGTCGGCGCTCATCGATGCCGACTCGCCCAGCCTGCGCTTCATCGAGCGCAACTGCGTGCAGTGCGGCCTTTGCGTGAATACCTGCCCCGAGAACGCGATCACCTTGGTGCCGCGCCTCGCACTCGGCCCGCAGGCAAAAGAACCATTGATTCTCAACGAGGCTGAGCCGTTCAATTGCGTGCGCTGCGGCAAGCCGTTCGGCACGCGCGCGATGGTCGACAATATGCTTGGCAAGCTCGGCGCGCATTCGATGTTCGCCGGCGGCACGCGCCGCCTGCAGATGTGCGGCGATTGCCGCGTGGTCGACATGATGGAGAACAAGTCGGAAGCGTCGATCCTCGACGGCAAGAAATGAGCCTCGCCCCGGAGGAACAGGCGCGGGCGAATTTATACGGTTTGATCGCGCGCCTGTTTTACGCGCCGCCCGACGAGCAATTCATTTCCGAGCTGGTGCGCGCGCCGGCGTTCGAGGGCGACGGCGCGATGGCGAGCGCATGGCGCGACATGGTCGACGCCTGTCGCAACGCGTTTCCGGTGACCCTCGAGAACGAGCACACCGGGCTCTTCGTCGGCACCGGCAAGGCCGAGGTGACGCCGTATCTTTCGCACTACGTCGTGCGTCAGTCGAACGAGAACCCTCTGGTCGCGTTGCGCCAGCAACTCGCCGCCTGGGGCGTCGGCCGCCGGGAGGGCGTGCCGGAATACGAAGACCACATCTCCGGCATCTGCGAAGCGATGCGATTTGCTATTGCAGTGCAGCAGCGGACGCCGGAAGAGCAGAAAGCGTACTTCGACCGCTTCATTTACCGCGGCGCAACCAGCTTTTGTGACGCGGTAAACGCCTCTGCCAAAGCGAATTTCTATCGCCTGGTCGCTGGCTTCGCGCGCGCTTTCCTGGACATCGAAAAGGCCGCTTTCGAGATGGTCGAATAATTTGGGATGAGAGTTGTTCTCATCACGTTGCTTCGTCGCTCTTGTATCAAGGGAAATTGCGGGTTAACGTCGCTCAGATTCGTGAAATACGCCCGTTCTATGAGGAGGACGACGTGATCCATAAAAAAGCCAAACTTTCCCGCAGGAATTTCCTGTTGACGCTCGGCGCGGGCGGCGCGGCCACCGCGGCGGCGATCGTGGCGAAGACCACGCCGACGCTGGCCGTCTCCGGCAAGGGCAAGCGCGCAACTCGCGGTTATCACGCGAGCGAGCACATCAGCAACTACTACCGCACCACCAAGGTTTGAGGAGCCCTCGATGCTTCTGACCCGCAAAGCCAGCAGCCAAGCGGTCCCCCAGGCTCGCCTGTCGCGCGCGATTCCGATCGTACCGGCGAAGACCATGGACCGGCGCGCATTCCTGCAACGTTCGGGCGTCACCGTCGGCGCGGGCGCCGTCGCGGCGCAACTGCCGTTCTCGATGATCGGCACGGCCGAGGCCGTCGAGCAGACCAGCGGCAAGATCGAGGTCAAGCGCACCGTGTGCACGCACTGCTCGGTGGGTTGCGCCATCGACGCCGTGGTGCAGGACGGCGTCTGGATCCGGCAGGAGCCGGTGTTCGACTCGCCGATCAACCTCGGCGCGCACTGTGCCAAGGGCGCCTCGGTGCGCGAGCACGGCATCACGCACGACTCGCACCGCCTCAAGTACCCGATGAAGCTCGAGGGCGGCAAGTGGAAGCGCGTGACCTGGGACCAGGCCTACGACGAAATTTCGAGCAAGATGCTCGCGATTCGCAAGGAAAGCGGCCCGGATGCGCTGTTCGTCTGCGGTTCGTCCAAGCACAACAACGAGCAGGCCGAGCTGCTATGCAAGTGGGTGCGCCTCTGGGGTACCAACAACACCGACCACCAGGCGCGCATCTGCCACTCCACCACCGTCGCCGGCGTCGCCCAGACCTGGGGCTACGGCGCGATGACCAACTCCTACAACGACGAGCAGAACTCGAAGTCGCTGCTGTTCCTGGGCTCGAACGCCGCCGAGGCGCACCCGGTATCGATGCTGCATACGCTGCACGCCAAGGAGAACGGCTGCAAGGTGATCGTCGCCGATCCGCGCTTCACGCGCACCGCGGCGAAGGCCGACATGTACGTGCGCGTGCGCTCCGGCACCGACGTACCGTTCATCTTCGGCATCCTGCACCACGTCTTCAAGAACGGTTGGGAGGACAAGAAATACATCCACGACCGCGTCTACGGCATGGACGAGGTGAAGAAGGAAGTGATGGCAAAGTGGACGCCGGACAAGGTGACCGAGGCCACCGGCGTACCCGAGGCCGAGGTGTTCGCGGTCGCCAAGACGCTGGCCGAAAACCGCCCGGGATTCATCATCTGGGCGATGGGACAGACGCAGCACAACAATGCCAACGGCGTGGTGCGCGCCTCCAACATCCTGATGCTCGCGCTCGGCAACGTCGGCCGCTCGGGCGGCGGCTGCAACATCTACCGCGGCCATGACAACGTGCAAGGCGCGACCGATGTCGGACCGAACCCCGACACGCTGCCGGGCTACTACCCGGTGGCGGTACCCGGCTCCTGGGTGCACTGGGCGCGTGTCTGGAACGTGGATCTGGCCTGGCTGAAGAAGCAATACGCCTCCGAGGCGATGATGGCCAAGCCCGGCATGACGGTGTCGCGCTGGATCGACGGCGTGCTGGAGAAGAACGAGAACATCGACCAGGATTCCAACCTGCGCATGATGTTCTACTGGGGCCACGCGCCCAACTCGCAGAGCCGCGGGCCCGAGATGCTGGAAGCGATGAAAAAGCTCGACATGCTGGTGGTGCTCGACCCGTACCCGTCGGCGAGCGCGGCGATGTTCGCCAAGGTGCGCAAGGACGGCGCCTACCTGCTGCCGGTGGCGACCCAGTTCGAGACCGACGGCTCCGCGACCTGTTCCAACCGCTCGCTGCAATGGCGCGAAAAAGTGATCGAGCCGCTGTTCGAGTCGCGCACCGACCAGATGATCATGTACCAGCTGGCGGTGAAGCTCGGCTTCGGCGACCAGTTCGTCGGCAAGAAGGACGGCAAGCAGACCATCGCGCTGGTCAAGGGCAAGGGCGGCGAGGAGCCGTCGATGCCGGACACGCTGCGCGAAATCAACCGCGGTGCGTGGACCATCGGCTATACGGGCCAGTCGCCCGAGCGGCTGCAAGCGCACATGCGCAACATGCACGTCTTCGACGTCAAGACGCTGCGCGCGCGCGGCGGCAAGGACGCGAAGACCGGCTACGACCTCACCGGCGACTACTACGGCCTGCCGTGGCCGTGCTACGGCAATGCCGCGCTCAAGCACCCGGGCTCGCCCAACCTCTATGACAACTCGAAGCATGTCATGGACGGCGGCGGCAACTTCCGCGCGCTGTTCGGCATGGAGAAGGACGGCGTGAACCTGCTGGCCGAAGACGGCTCGCATCCGAAAGGCGCCGAGATCACCACCGGGCACCCGCAGTTCGACCACGTGCTGCTGAAGAAGCTCGGCTGGTGGGACGACCTGACGGACACGGAAAAAGCGGAAGCCGAAGGCAAGACCTGGGCGAACGACCTCTCCGGCGGCATCCAGCGCGTGGCGATGAAGCATGGCTGCCACCCGTTCGGCAACGCCAAGGCGCGCGCCGTGGTGTGGAACTTCCCCGACCCGATTCCGCAGCATCGCGAGCCGCTGTTCAGCCCGCGGCCGGACATGGTCGAGAAATATCCTACGCACGACGACGTCAAGGTGTTCTGGCGCCTGCCAACGCTGTTCAAGTCGGTGCAGCAGCAGGCGGTCAAGGAGGAGATGCACAAGAAGTTCCCGCTGATCCTGACCAGCGGCCGCCTGGTGGAGTTCGAGGGCGGCGGCGAGGAGACGCGTTCCAACCCCTGGCTCGCCGAGCTGATGCAGGACAATTTCGTCGAAATCAACCCGAAGGTGGCGGCCGACCGCGGCATCCGCAACGGCGAATACGTCTGGGTCAGCACGCCGGGCAAGAACCGGGATGGCAGCTTCGTGCGCCTCAAGGTGAAGGCGAAAGTCACCGAGGGCATCGGGCCGGATACCTGCTTCATTCCGTTCCACTTCTCCGGCTGGTGGCAGGGCGAGGACCTGCTGCCCTACTACCCGGACGGGGCGGCGCCCATCGTGCGCGGCGAGGCGGTGAACACGGCGACCACCTATGGTTACGACCGGGTCACCATGATGCAGGAAACCAAGACGACGCTGTGCCAGGTCGCAAAGGCATAGGGGGATAAGCCATGGCAAGAATGAAATTCCTGTGTGATGCCGAGCGCTGCATCGAGTGCAACGGCTGTGTAACGGCCTGCAAGAACGAGCATGAGGTGCCCTGGGGCGTGAACCGCCGCCGCGTCGTCACCATCAACGACGGCGTGGTCGGGGCCGAGAAATCCATCTCGGTGGCGTGCATGCACTGCTCGGACGCGCCGTGCATGGCGGTCTGCCCGGTCGACTGCTTCTACCGCACCGACGACGGCGTGGTGCTGCACGACAAGGACCTGTGCATCGGCTGCGGCTACTGCTTCTACGCCTGCCCGTTC